>JAABUV010001077.1_pt1 | contig 40047 bp, 14 predicted proteins | sample 5559971 | NCBI WGS metagenome assembly JAABUV01 (sample SAMN10711881, study PRJNA513362) | rock metagenome | isolation source: Antarctica rocks | place: Antarctica: Victoria Land, Knobhead nord | collected 2015-12-19 | reverse complement strand
ATTCCCCTAATTCTAGGGCGGTAATATCTACTTTAACTTCTTTAAGTTACTAAATTTATAGTAACTCTTCTCGCTTACGCCTTACCTACGTAAGGCGTTCTATTATAGGGGGAATACTTCCTTTATAGTTCTCTAAATCTCCCTTAGGGGTATTTTTAGCGTTATTAGGTTTATTTATATCCCTTATATAAATTTCCTATTCCCTTTCCTATTAGATAGGATTATTATAAATAGTATTTAACGAACTACTTTTATCTTAACTCTACTATAACGGCGTATTACTTATAATACTACTAGAGCGAGTTATATTTACTATAACTAATAATAGATTACTACCCTTAAATAGGTAGAAGAATTAGAATTATTATAATTATAAATTATAGGGGTTATATAGTAATATAAAATTAGTCTATTTTTTATAATAAGACTAATTCTTAAGAAGTCTAAGAATTATTCTATAGCGGATCTAATAAACCCCCTGAGGAGACTAGTAAGCCTAGTACGTTATTTCCCCTTACGGGTTAACGTAAGGACGTAACGCATACTAAGCGTATATAACGCAGAACCTATTCGGTTAGTTATAATAATAAGCCTATCTATAATTTATTATAAAGGGAGTTAGAAACTCTATATATCTACTTAGATGACGCTAAGTTAAAGGGTTAGATATAAGAGTCTATTAATCCTATAAGGGCTCCTATTTTATTTATACTAAAGAAGGATAGTAGCTTATAGCTATATATTAACTATTATAGGTTAAATAAGGTAATAGTAAAGAACTATTATTCTCTCCCTCTAATTAATAAAATACTTAATTACTTATAAGGTACTAGATTATTTACTAAGTTAGACCTTAAGGATACTTATTATAAGATTTATATTTATAGGGATAATAAGTAGAAGATAGTATTCTATATATAATACGGCTATTTTAAATATATAGTTATACTATTTAGATTAGTAAATACCCTAGTTATATTTTAAGCCTATATTAATAAAGCTTTAGTAGGCCTAGTAGATATTACTTATATAATATACCTTAATAATATTTTAATTTATTTAGAAGATATCTTAAGTTATAAGTAATATATCTACTAGGTACTTAAGTAGTTATATTGTTTTTACTTTACGCTAATTAAAAGAAATATAAATTTTATACTAATTTAATAGAACTCCTTAGGTTTATTATAAGTATTAATAGTATATTAATAGATAGCTATAAGGTATTTACTATCTAAGACTAGCTAGTATTAATTATATATTAAGAAGTCTAAGTATTCTTAGGATTTATAAACTTCTACTAGCGTTTTATATACTACTATTTATAAATAGTATCCCCCTTAACTAGCCTTTTAAAAGGTAGTAAAGAGGGGAAGAAGTTAAGACTATTTATATAAGGCGCTAGTAAAGAGAAGGTATTTTATAACCTATATTATACCTTTATAACTATATCTATTTTAATATATTTTAATCCTAATAAGAAAATTTAGATTAAAATAGATATATCTAATTTTATTATAACTACTATCTTATCTTAATAAGATAATAATAGGGCTTAATATCTAGTAGCCTTCTAGTCTTATAAATTAATACCTATTAAGACTAGGTATAAGATATATAATTAAGAGCTATCAATAATTATTAAAGCCTTTAAGTAATAGTAATACTACGTGGAAGGTAGTTATTATACTATTGAAGTACTTATAAACTATAATAATCTTAAGGGATTTATATAGGTAAAGTAGTTAAATAGTTATTAAGCTTGATAGGCTATTCATTTAATTATATATAACTTTAATATTAAATATTAACCTAGTAAAAAGAATCCTATAAATACTTTATTATATAAACCTAATTATAATAATATTAAGATATTATTTAACTAGCTCCTACCTATCTTATAAAATAAGCTAGTAAACTTAAGAAGTATTATCTCTAGCTAAAGGTAGCTAGAAGAAATAATTAAGTATATAAACTTATCTAGTTTAAGAGGGCTTAGGAAACCCTTAATTAAGCTTAAAAACTTAGATAGAAGGGGCGTAAAGCTACCTTCCTAATATTAATATAATATAATAGCGCTACTACTTAATCCTATTACTAGGGTTATTAATTATAAATAATATATCTTATAAGTACTAATAAGAGTAGCTACTAGACTTAAAATAGCTTATAAAATTAAATTAAAATTCCTAAAAGAACTTATCCTCTTATTATAAAGTAATAATCTATTTATTACTAAATAAAAAGATAAGGTAGAGTATATAACTTTTAAGTAAAATATTATTAAATAGCTTTAGAAGATTAATTTAATAAGATTATTAAGATTTAAAGGAGTACTTTATATACTAAATAATTTAGTATTATATATAGAAATTATTATAAGGTATTATAATAATACTTTAATAAGTTATTTTAAGTTATAAAAAACCTTAGAGTTACTCTAATATAAGTATTATTAGAGTAGAATATTAATATATACTAAGTTATATATCTAAACTTATAAAGTATATTAAAGGGTAAAAGCTCCTAGATATAAATCTTATAATAATATAATATCCTTACTATAACTTAAAGGGCTTTAGGAAGAACTTTTTATAAATTTTATTATAAGCTTACTACCTAATAAATATAAAAATTCTATATATAATCTTATTTTTATAGTTATTAATAGGTATATAAAAATAGTTTAATACCTTCTAATTAAGAGTATTTATACTACTATTAAATTAGGTAAGATCTTATTTAAAAATATAATATTATATTATAATTTATTAATAAGTATTATATTAGATTAGAGATCCTTATTTATAAGTACCTATTAGTTAGAAGTCTATTATTATATAAAGATAAAGAGATAATTAAATACTACCTTCTATTTATAAATAGATAGATAGACTAAATATTAGAACTAAATATTAAAATATTACCTTAAGGTATTTTTAAATAAAGAATAAGATAATTGGGTTATATTACTCTTAATAGCTAAATTTATATATTATAATAGTATTTATATTATACTAGGTTATTTATTATTTTATATAATATATAGGTATAATCTATATATAGAAGATAAAGTTAGGGATAACTTTCTAAAAGGAGGAGTATTTATAATTAAAGATTATATAAAAAACTTTTTAAAAGTAAGAGCTACGCTAATAGATTAATAGTAGACTATTTAAGTATAAGTTATAAAGTTTTATAATAAACTTTATATCTTAAAGTCTTATATAATAAGAGAACTAGTAATATTAATTATAAAGAACTTAAAGTAGAAAAGACTAAATTAAAAGCTATTATATAAGTATACTAGTCCCTTTAAAGTAGTAGATATAATTAGATACTAGGCGTACTACTTAAGTCTCTTAATAATATAGAGAATCTATCTTATATTTTATATTTCTTTATTAAAACTATATTAGAGTTATCTTAATAAAGGTAAGTAATTATTTATACCTCCTCTAGAACTTATTAATAATAAAGAATATTATAAGGTAGAATAAATCCTAGATAAAATAAAAAATAAAGGTATTTAATACTGTTTAATTAAGTAGTCTAATTATAAAATAGAATATAATTAATAAATATCTATTAAGGATATAAATATAAAAGACTTATAAAGGGAATATAATAATATATATATAATAAAGAAATATTAAAAGTAAAACGCTAGTATATAACTATTATAATAGAATTATTTAATTATAAAGTAAAGTTATAAAAGGTAAGTTATAAGTTATATATATATAATAGAGATTTTAATAAAAAGATATATAAAAAAAGAATTAATTAAGGGGAAAATCTTTATAATCTAAGAAAAGAATCTTTACTTCAAAGTATAATATTAAAGTCTTATAAGAGGAGTATATTAAGGTAAGCTAGGGCTTATAATAGATAAGTTAGAGGATAAGGTAGTATCCCTAATAGAGGTAGGTAGAGAGGGTAGAGTAGGTAAGAGAGTAGGAGTAATAGGAGCGTAAGGAGTGTAAGGGGTATAAGGGGTATAAGGGGCGCGAATCTTATAGGTAGAGGGGGTAGTATTAATAGAACTACTATTATAAAAAGGGTAGCTAGGGCTAATAGGAGCGGGGGTAGGTAATATTATAATAGGGGAGGTAATAGCCTCCTCCTCCTCCTCCTTTATATCTTCTAGGGTCTCCCTTATCTCCCCCTTATTAAAATTATTATTATCCTCCTCCTAATATATAATTAACTTATATAAAGATAGTAGAATACTTTAATAATATACTTACCTCCCTTAACTTCTTATTAACCTCTATTATAATAAGGGTAGTTAACCCCTCTTATAAAAGTATTAATATATATTATAAAAAGTATATAATAAAAGAATTTACCTACTATCTTATTATATTTAAGATACCCTTTAAAGTAATAGCTACCTAACTACCTACCTTTATATTAAGGTATAATAATTCCTTAGAGGTTTATAACTTATATAAAAGTATTTTATTATACTCCCCTAAGTAAATTACTACCTCTACCTTAATTTTAAAGGTAGTAACTTATATTATAAAAGTAGTATAATAGGGTAACTTTCTACCCTAAAGGGTAATAATAGGGTTAAGAGTAAGGAGGCTAGATAAATAAGTATAAAAGGTAAGGAGGACTTATAAGTTATTAATATATTATACGCGAATTATATTAAAATCTTATTATTATAAATTAATTTATAAGGCTTATAAAGGTAGTAGTACCTCTTATAAGCCCTATTAATCTCTTAATTATATAATAATCTAGGACTTAAACCTAGGTACTTAATATACTAAAGATAATAGGATTATAAGAGGCCTACTACCCTAGTAGTATAATAAGGTAGTATAATATAGTAAGAGGATTTAACTATCTATTATAAGAGTTAATTAATAGGAATACCTTTAAGTATAAAGAGTATAAGAATAATTTAGAAGAAATAAAATAAAATAAAATATTATAAGGTCTTTAAATAACTAATATAATAGATTTATATAAAAAGGTAATTTATAAGTAATATACTTATAATATATTAAAAGATAATTAAAGTCTATTATAAAGTAATAATATATATAAAGTAGTAAAGGATAATTAATAGAGACTTACCTTAATTATTATTATAGTTATTAACTATTTAATTTATAATACTATATTAATAATTAATCCTTTATATTATACTTATATTATAATAGTAGTTATCTTATAAAGTTTTAATAGTATTAATATTAAATACATTAGCTCCTATTATTAATATATTAAGATATAACTTAAAGTAACTTATAATAGGTTAATATTAATAGTAGTAGTTATAAAAGAAGTTAGAAATAAATAAAATATAACCTTATTATATACTATATTATATATATTAACTATATAATTTAATAGTATAATATTATTACTTGACTTTTATATTATTATTTATATTACACGTTTATAAAGTAATATAATAGTAAACTTAATTAATAATTATATTCTACTATTAATATAAATTATAATTACAAAGGCTTTTATATATTAGTAGTATATAATATTAGTAGTATATTACTATTACTATATTATTACTATCCTTAGAACTCTTTCCCTTACTTTCCCTACTAGGGTTTTAAAGGTTTTTAATAAGTCCTACTATAGATAGTAATAGTTAGTATTTAGAGATAAATACCCTTAAAGGGGAGGTAATTATTAGGATATCTTAATATATCTAGCTAGTATAATACGGCCTATTAATAATATCCTAGTAGTATTAGTTTAGCTTTTTATTATCTTAATAGATATCCTTTTATCTAGATATCTAAGAGGCTAGGTAGCTTCTTTAAAGGGTATTTAGATAATCCTCCCTTTACCTCTTTAGAAGGTAGAGATTAGTTATTTTATAATTATAAAGTTACTAGAGTATTAAGTCTACCTTTATAATACTACCTACTTGCTAGTAGTTTATACTATCTATTCTAGCCCTTAGGAACTAGCCTTCTAGTCTAGTTCCTAATAGTCCTACTCTTAAATAGTGCCTTATATTATAATAGAGCCCTCTATTAATAGCTTTCCCTTATTAACAGCCTTTATTAGAGGGCCTTAAGACTTATTTCGCTTAAGGGTTTTAGGGTAGAGATGTAGGACGTAGGAGTCGTAAAGAGGTTAGTATACTCGTCTATTCCGGGGTAGTACATGTTGAAAAGACCTTTATAGAAAGGTAGGTTAGTCTAAATATAGTTGTTTGTAAAGGTATTAGCTAGACGCTAGTAGGCTGTAATTTATTAAAGATCCCTTACTAAAAATAGGTAGTAAGGCCTTAATAATATATAGTTATAATTATAGCTTATAAACCCCTAGCTAGATATTAATTAAAGCTATAAATTATCTTATATATCTAACCCTTAGTATTTTCCTTATTACTTATTACCTATAGTCTCGCTATTACTATAGTTCCCCCTATTACCCCCGCTATTAGGGAGTATATTAGACATGAGTTTAAACTTAGTTATAGTAATAAATAGATTACTACAATATATAAAGTTAGCCTTAGGACGCTAAGGCGTATAAGGAAGAGTTAGAAGGAGTAGGATAAAGTCTATATACCTTTTTATACGCCTTAGCTAGGACGGAATTATATTATTAATAACCTATTATAGGAAGAGCTCTTAATCTACCTAGACTAGTAGCTAATAGCCTACCTTAATAAAATAGCCTAATTCTTATATAATAAGTTTAAGGTTACTATTAATAAGTTAATAATCTAGTAGTATTTATAGTAGCTAGGCTAGTTAAGGAAGAATATAAGGAAGATAGCTTAGTAATATAACTAAGACCTTAGGAACTTATAGTTTATATATCTAGCTAGCTAGCGAGCTAATTAGCTTATCTTCTTTAATAAGAGTACTATATATAAGTATACTAGTAAGGGACTTTATTAGCCTCCTTTTAGTTATATCCTAATAGTAGTATCTAGGTAATAGGTGTTATAGATAGGTACTACTTGCTAAAATATTATATTAGATATAAAGCTTAAAATAGTTAAAGAGGTAGAGTATATTACTTATATTTATAATTAATAGCTACCTCTTATACCTTATATACTAGGGCTTAATTAGGGCTATTATATTTAATAACTTTATCTACTACTAGATCCTCCCTTATTATAGTTATATTATTAACGGCGATCTACTATTAGTAATTATAGTTAATAATATAAGTATTTATTAGAATTAAGAGCTTATTAATATATTAGATAAGGCTAGGGTTAAATTAGCTTATTTACCCCTATATTTCCTAGATTTAAACCTAAATAAGACGTTATTTACTATCCTTAAGGCGTAGATAAGGAAGTATTAAGATATAGCTACTATATATAAAGAAGATAATAGATATAAATACTTTTTATAATTAATAATAGAGGTATAAAGGGGATAGGCTAATCCTAATAATTTATTTTAAAAGTTAGGTATTATATATAAGGGATAGTATATAAAAAGTAGAGATTATAAGCTAATTTAGTACTAATTACTTTTTAGAACCTATATATAACCTTACTATTATTATATTAATTTACTACTTGAATATAATAGTCTATTAGATTCCTATAAAGATAGTTAATTCTTATAAAGGTTATTATAGTTATTAAACCCCTTAACCCCTACGCCTTCCTCCCGCTTAATAGAAGTTAAGATTATACCCTCTTTAAGTACTATTATAAGTTATAGGGGGTTAAAGTTAGGTAGAATATTAGAAGGTTTAATTAAATATCTAGGATAATAAGGTAAAGGCCTTATAGGAAGCCTTAATATATATAAGGTATTTCTACCTCTTTTATAACCCTATTAATTAATACCTCTAGCTAGATATATACTAATATTATACTTAATATTAAGGGAGGCCTATTACTCTTTATTAGTCTTCTACTCTTATATTAAGTTAGTAGTAAGACCTTAATTTATAAGCTTCTTATATATAAGCCTCCTCTTCTTTATCTAATTAATAAAATCTAAAAGATTACCTTTAATAGGGCTACTTTAGAGGTATATTAATAGCCCTAGGGTAGTAGAAGGTCTTAGTATTATAAAAGGTCTTAGCGTAGTAGAAGGTCTTAGTATATAAAAGGCTCTTATTAGGGTTATTAATAAATAGGTTTAAAGGTTTAATAGCTCTCTTACTTACTCCTCTAGCTCCTTTTATAGCTTAGATATTTATATATTTTATAAGGTAGGGGGAATAGTAGGTAGGAGCTAAATTAATAGGGTAAAAGCTCTATTATAAAGAGGAAGATATAAGGAGGGAGTAGGTAGCTAGAAGACTCCTTTATAAGGGTTATATTAATTATATAAGGGAGTAGCCTAAGGGTAACTTCTAAATAGGAGGGGTACTCTAACTTACTACTCCTTTAATTACTCTTTCTCTTTTAGTCTTAAAATTTTCTTTATAAATACCCTTATTTTAGTTATAAGAGTTATAGGAGGGGCGTTCTTTATAATCCTCCCTATACTATTATATAATATAATACTAGCCTAGGTTAAAGCTTCTTAAGTTATAAAGAAGATATATTTAATATTACTATTAATATAATAGAATACTTTAAGACTATTATAATTTTAATAGTATTTATTAATATATTTTTATAGTACTAGGATCTCTTTATATAACTTCTTTATTAGAGTCTAATTTCTAATATTATATTCTTATAATAAAGCTTTTATTAGATTATTTAAAGTAGGAGTAATAATCTAGCTACTAAGGTAAATAAGCTATTAATAAGTTATAATAGACCTATATATAATATTAACTTTAAGGCTAGAAAAACTATCTTATTAAAAGTTATAAGTTTCTTACTTTATATTAATTTACTTATCTTTATTAATAATATTAATAGTATACTTATATATCTTAGATAATTTATTATAAAATAGGGTAGCTTTAATTAATACTAGATAAGCTCTTATTAAATAAGTAAGAGTAAGTATTTAAATAGAAGTTTCCTATTTATATTTTTATATTTTAAATAGTAGCTAATTATAAGATAGATTTTATAAGAATAACTTCTTATTAATTATATTATCTAGTATTTCCTTCTTAAGGATAGCTTTTAGATATATCTTAAAGCTTACTAGCTTAAAGTCCCCCTTATTTATAATTTATAAGGGAGTTATAAATATAAGCTTTTTAGTAGTAGTAGAAGCCTTAGTAGTAGTAATATAATTCTTAAGATTTATTAGATCTTAATTAATATTAGGTTCTTCTACCCTTTTATAAAAAATTAGTTATATCCCTTACTCTTATAAAAAGATTATTAATCTAACTATTAAATTTATAATAACTATATTTATATACTAGGTATTAAAAGCTTAAGATATACTCTTATATTAACTTTATACTACTTTTACCCTTCTCCTCTAATTAATAGTAAAGCTAGTAAGGTGGACTAGGAGCTATAAAAGATATAAATAGTAAGGGTAATAAAAATTTAAGACTATCCCTTACTTATTACTCTAGACTTATAACCTATTTATAAGTTAGCTAGAAACCTAATTAGCTAGAAAGAGTAGGGAGAGGAGGTAGTAGTATATTTAAATAAAATATATTAGGAGGGGGAGGGAGTATAAAGTTATACTAGGAGCTATACTAAGAGCTTAATAAAGGTTTTAGGCTATTAAGCTATAATTATAATATTTATAAATAACTCTAAGGCTTTATATTAAGTCTTAGTCTTAATATTTTAATTATAAAGGTTACTCTATTAATAGATAGTATTTCTAGTTTATAAGTAGGCCCTAGAGTATTAGCCTTAGGCTAAGGTATAATATCTTTTAACTTATTATTAGAAGTATACTTCTAGGTAGTCCTCCCTATCTTAAGAGCTAATAACTAGATAGAAGTCTAACTAGGCTATACTTTAGGCTTAATAAGGGGCTTTTAATTAGACTTAGGGGGCGCTTTACTAGTATATTTAAGAGGAATTATAGTCTTTATAATTATAAAGGAAGTAGGTATTTAGGTAAGATATATATAATAAGTATAAGTATATAGAAATACTAGATTATACTATTATTATAAGGCTATTATATAAGTAGTATATACTATAATATAATATAGAGTTATTACTACGTAGCTAGTATAGTAATAGTAGTAGTAATAATAGTAGGTAGATAGGCTAGAAGGAAAACTCTATAAATTAGGTATATAAGATAATTTATAGCTTTATTTAGATATTTATTAATAATATTTCTAGGCTATAACGTGGACTATATATCGTTAAGGCCTTATTACCTATTTTTAGTAGGGGATCTTCGACGAATTACGGCCTACTAGCGTCTGGCCAATGCCTTCGCAAACGACTGTACCTCCAGTCTCCCCCTGGGGTCCTATACATGATGTTGGATATGCGTATTAGCTAGGTTCCAATGATATAGCCTAATAGGGTATAGGCATAGAGTAGATAGATCAGGGTATACGTAGCTAGTACGCAGACGTTATAATGTCTATGGAGTGGCCTACGACGTAGGCCTTTATTTGTTTGTAGACGCGTCTGTAGGAGTTGTTGATCACGCGTACCCAGTAAGGGTACGGGTAATTAGAATTGCGACAGAGTGCTTAGCGGACTACCATGGATATGTTTCTGATGCCCGAAGGCGTTATGATGCAAAATGTAGGGGTGGCTTTTCTCCTCAAGTTGTTGTTTTTTTCGGGTGGTGCTGAGAGAACTCTGCCAAGCATATTGATTTCACTGCACACACACTAATATAGTGATCTACGGGGTACTTTTCCTACACACTAGAATAGTATACATGATGCTACATGTATTCCGTAGGTATCCGCCATACAACTTTAATACCCTACAACGCCCAGAGGCTGTCGTTTGCTTCGAAATTCTCCGTACGCGCGGTCACATCCGGTCTCTTCCAGCAAAGGGCAAGTTGTTACCAATATGTCAAACAGCACACCACGCGCTTCGGGGAAGACAATGTCTTCCCGATTAATGACCATGAAGGTACAACTCAGTGCTAGATCACTGTTCCTACAACCCTGGCCTCTTCCACAAGATGCTAACATACCTTTGGTAGTTCATGCGACGTGCTGCAGACTCTACTCCTCCCGCCAGTACTCCTCCCACCACACATCGCGGGCAGTCCCAAGGAGCAGAGACGCCACCATCGAAACGCCAGAAGACCTTGCATGTCCCTATCTCTACGACTGCACCAAGGTCAGACCAGGAAATAATACAGGCTGCTCTGGGGGAAGAGGAGGAAAAACGGGAGAAAGCCATCGAGAGGTCTGCTGCCGAAGCAGGAGAGACGAAATGGGTCTTGAGCACTGTGAACGTTGGCGCAGGTGACGTCAAGCATGGGCTACGGATAGCAGTAGCAGGTTATTCAGACATCGACCAAGACGCTTGGAGGCCGGCTGTGGTAGGAAGACGGAGCTTCGGAAAATTCAACCGTGAATTAGAGGTAGGACCTGTCGATAGCCCTCTCATGCTTGCACCAGCGGGAATGATGACTAGAGTATGCAACCAAAGAGAAAGCTGATTTAGACTCATGCCACTATGTATTCATAAAATCGCCAGTAACATACAATCTCAAAGTTGCAAAGCTAATAAATACAATACACATACAGAAGCATCAGAACGGTACAGCAGAGATGCCCTCATCCTCCACAGCAGAATATTCGAACACTAGCGACGAAGATAGCGAAGATGGCAACAACAGCGACGAAGCCGCAAGAACTGGAGAATTGAGACGGGCTCCGAAAGATGAAGTCCTTGAGCGTACAACCGCGCAACGCCTCGACCGGAAACAAAAAAGGTATGCATTTTTGGAGCAATCATTCCCGAAGGATGTGGTGGTCTGAGACATGTGTTGAAGCTCAGCCCCTTCCTATGCGAAGGTCAACGGTAACGCTGACCCCAAACTTTGTTCAGGAAGGTGGAGAAGGTTGAGTTGGCGCGGCTTGCAGAGAGACGGAGAAAGAAGGGGGTCAAGCTGAATAGATTAGCATCCATCTCTGGTGGTGGAGGGGGCGGTAGCGGACCCAGCAGTGGTAAAGGTGATAGAACATGCTATGATTGTGGGGACAAAGGCCACGATAAGCAAGCTTGTCCTCAGAAAGTCAAAAGAAAGGATCGAGATATTCCCAGCGGCCAGAGAATAAGGTCCAGGTCATCTTTAGACAATTGCAAGTAGCGTGGTCGCAAAACGTTGGTAAGCGTACCTCAGAGGTCCCGGAAGGTCAAGCCTAGACGCTCGTCATACTGTAGGCTGTTCTCTTTGTCGTCATTGGACGCTGTGGAATGTTGCCCAATGAACGGGTTCTTCAAGGCCGATTTCAGGACAGCAGGGTGTTGGGAAGATGGCACCTTGTGATTGCTCTTCTTCAAACCTGACCCCATTACAACAATCGGCTCTGGGGCTCTAGTCTTAGATGGTGTCTTTGAGATTCCTGGCTGTCCTTTCGAGCGCGGAGGTAAGTCAGGTGTTGGCTCATCTGCAAAGCGCTTCGCTGGCTGGGGAAGTATCGTCATAGAAGCTGGCCAGTATCTGTATGGTTGCGAAGCAACAGGATGAATGTGTCCAGAAAAAGCATCCTCCGGGCGGGTCCGTATCGGTAGGTCTATGTACGAGCAATCGGATCCGTCTGAACTCGAGGTCTCACTCGGAGGTTCCGGTTGCATTGACACATTTCGTTCCTGAATGTCCATCGCGAATCTCACCCGCTTCTCAGGCAGACCATTGATTGCCTTCTTCTTGACAGGTTGCGAAGTAATTCGGGATTGGTGATTTCCGCGACTCGCTAAAATTTTCGGATTCTTTGACCTTGGTTGATTCGCAGCACTAGCTTTACTCGTAACGTTCTTTGTCAATTCGCATGACTGGCCGTTGACGCTCATAGATCCCGACGACTCAGCGTTGCTCCAATTGTTTGCTTTCAATGGCTCTGCCGAATGGTGGTCTTGGCCATTGGCATTAATGGTAGACGGTGAGGAAGGCAAGCACCACGAAGAGGATGATGATGTCGAAGACGAAGACGAGGAGTATTTCGGCTCCTCGACATGAGCCTGTTTGCAAGCCTTCTTGGGTTTTGCTGATGGGTCTTGAGCGGCTCTTTTTAGGACTGATTGCGGTGTAACCACAGCCATGGTCTCCGATTGAGTGGCCTTGGTCGCCAAGATTGGAGATCCACAGGCAAGCTGTCTTTCGGTCTCCGGTATAGCAGCGGTTAGTGGTGGGTAGTGTTCTACTCGGATAATGCGAGGTCTCGATTTCCCGAACTCTATGCCAGTCGTTGTGAAGTTCATGCCGCAAAACATGGCGCAAGGATAGAGTAACAGTGATCCTGATCCTCGTGGCAGCCACCGAGAATCTGGTCTAATGAGTTCACGATAAGCTAGAGAGTCGAGCGATAGCGAATACCTATCATTCTCATTCAATACATAATATGGAGGAACAGATCAGACTACCGGTGATGAGGACCAATACCCCCAAATGAAGCATTGACATTCGAGGTGGAAGAGAAGCGATATTGGATGACACGCTAGCCTCCATTCGGGTGGAACCTCTGGGATCTCGCCCAGGTCTGCTTTGACATATGAGCGATAGCACCCTACATAGGCTCATCCAGAAAATATAGAGGAAAGTGGAGTATCTCCACCGGAGAAATCTGTGCGTCTCTTGCCATATTCATAGTATAGACAATGATACATTGTTCGCCGCAGTATGAGAATTATTGCCGCCATAGGGTTTACAAAATTCAGGAACGCAAGCGAGATTGGTTACTTAAGATGGACACCAATCAACCGTACCTCCGTATCGGTACTGTATTTCACTAGTGCAAGACTCGACGGGTATCGCCCGGCCCGCCAGCCATCTCAAACCTTATTTCTCCGCGGAGTTGTCTCCAATCAGAACGTGCTGAGTAAGCGTCGTCCTCCGGGCTTCTTTCATCGCTTGGCGAAAAGCCATGAAACCGAGCTCTGTGCGCCTTGGCAAGCAACCAACTCTTGCGACAGAAAGGCAAAGACCGCCAAATACAAACCAGTCAACCAATGGTCACAATAGCTGATGATGACTTTGCTTCTCAATGATCACCCTAGGAGGCGAAACGCGGGCAACGAGGTCTTGTGCTCTACCGGCCAGAAGGACCCTCCTTTTTCTGCTGCTGCTCCTGCAGAGCTAGCTTCATATCGCCAAAGCAAATCATTACTAAGAGCTAAATATCTTTATACCTGATGGTCAGGATTTCGTAAACATCGCCTACATGTTCGACCCTATTGTCGAGTCATTTGACTGGCTCAAGACGCACAACCCTCGCTCGATCGTTAGGAAGCGCCAACTCAATTTCATTACTATACATTGTATGTTTCTTCTATCAGCAGCAGGAATTAGGCTCACTTCGACACCAATTCCTGTACAGATATCTACATACTCTCCGCCGCGATAGTGGGCTCGATTCTATTGTACCCAGCGGGTCGCTTAGCGTACATCGATGCTCTGTTCTTTGCCAGTGGCGCTGCTACACAGAGTGGACTTAATACGTATGCACCTATACCCGATCACGTTGTATCGCACGCTGAGTTTATGGTAGGGTGAACATCAATGATATGAATACCTATCAGCAGGTTTGGGTCCTTCTCCCTTTAGAATTCAACGCCAGACATTGACTTATCCGGCAGGTTGTCCTCTACTTCATGGGGATGATCTGCACGCCTATCTTCATCAACACATTCGTGGTCTTTGTCAGGCTCTATTGGTTTGAGCGGAGGTTTCAGAATATTGTGCGGGAGGCTCGTAATTTCCGACGCACGAAGTCACGAAGCAAGACCGAGCCCGTGGATGACGTAGAACCTAGTTATGCGGAAGCGGGTCTTCGCGGTCGTAATATAGTGGTGCTACACAATGGGGACGTAGATGCAACCAGCAACGGCAAGAGAGTAAATACGGATAAGCCGGACACGGTTGACAAATCGGATACATCAGAAGATACTCTCCATGCCGTCAATGGGTCACCCCAGCAGCCGTCAACCTTACGTCGAGACATCACTTTCGCGGACGAGGTCATCAAATCTGAAGGAGAGGACTCGAGGCCTACCATTTTGCCCCAACGTCTAAGCCCAGAATCGCACCTTAAATTCCTGGAGAATCAAAGAAACCCCAAAGATAGAGGAACGCTTCGGATACCCGGCCCCAGAGACTTTGACCGCGGTAGCGTGCCGGAGCCACTCAATGATGACATTGATGGCGGGCAGCTCACTGATCAGCTGACGAGTCCCTTGGAGATGAAGGAGACTGTGAATGAAGACGGTGTGAAACGCAAGGTCACAAGTGATGAGCCTGATCATCCCCACCTTCGGGCGAAAACAGGTACATTCCCAAAGTTTTCTGTACGAAAGAGCGGTGATTTGGAAAAGCAAAAATCAGCGCCCACTGATGACAACAACGCTGAGCCTAACCGTCTGAGAGCTCGCACGGGTACGTTCTCAAGCTTGCAAGGCTGGGGTTCAACGGAGAACGAGTCGCTAGCTACACCATATCTTAGCTGGCAGCCAACGATCGGAAGGAATTCTAAATTCATAGATTTGACTGAGGAGCAGCGAGAAGAGCTTGGAGGCATTGAATATAGATCATTGAAGACACTGGCTATCGTTCTTGTTTGTGAGTTGAGTACCTTGTTACGTCTAGCTATCTACCTTGCTAATAGCGTTGATTACTATGAAGCCTATTATGTCCTGTTCCATTTACTCGGTGTAGTCATCCTAGTCCCGTGGATTATCCGTACCGACACATGGGGATCCATTATTGATAAGGACGGTCAATCACGGACCTGGTGGTATGAAACTCGCCCCGCATCTTCCACGAAGATAGCTAACGTAGAATTCAGGGGCATCTTCACTCCTCAAACTATGTTCAACGATGTCGGCTTCACGCTTACTCCAGACTCCATGGCATCGTTCCAAGAGGCGGTCGTACCACTTCTTCTGGGCTCATTTCTCATCGTCATCGGTAACACGGGGTTTCCCTGCATGCTTCGCTTCGTGATTTGGATTACATCGAACGTAGTACCTCGCAGTAGTGGCGTCTGGGAAGAATTTCGGTTCCTACTTGATCACCCCAGACGATGCTTTACGCTCCTATTTCCGGGTTTGGCAACTTGGTGGTTGTTCTGGGTTCTCGTCGTCCTGAATGGGGTCGACATGATATTCTTTATCATCCTTGACGTATGTATCTTAGACTAATCACCTTTCTCGATTGCGCTAAAATTGGACGCAGATTCACGATCCGACTGTTACGAGCATTAATCCCCCTGGTTATAGGGTCCTGAACGGTCTCTTCCAAGCTGTTAGCACACGTACCGCAGGTACAGCTTCTGTTGCCATTTCAGGTCTTCACCCTGGTATTCAAGTTTCTTATCTCATTATGATGTATATCTCCGTTTTCCCGATTGCTATATCCGTACGACGTACAAATGTATATGAGGAGAAGAGTTTAGGTGTATATGGGTCTTCTTCCGAAAGGGAGGAAGCCGAGAAAGAGCCCAGCTATCTGGGTGCTCACTTGCGTCGTCAGCTGAGTTTTGACCTGTGGTATATCTTCCTCGGACTATTCGTCATCGCGGTCGCCGAAGGCAATCGGCTGGCAAATACAAACGAGTATGCGTTCACGCTCTTCTCTGTTCTTTTCGAAATAGTCTCAGCCTATGGAACAGTAGGGCTTTCGCTCGGCTACCCGAATATTGACGCATCTTTCTCCGCCGAATTCAAAGTCATCTCCAAGCTCGTCATTATTGCCATGCAAATTCGCGGCCGCCACCGTGGCCTTCCGTACGGGCTCGATCGTGCCATCATGCTTCCAAGTGAGGCGCTACACAAGAATGAGGACAAGGATGCGTCAAGGGAGTTGCAGAGACGCAGTTTGAGCCTCACCAACATGGAAGCACATACCGCTAGTCCAGCACGAACTGCCGGACCCACTCCGGCGTCTACGTGGCCCAATACTGCGACAGCATCAGGTCGAGACATCGAGAATGCTGTGAACGAGGATCTAGGACATCATACGAGCCACTCAGGACACGTACGAAAGGATGTAGGGAGAGCCATGGCGGGTTTGGCTACCGTGTCAACATTGAAGTCACGCAAAGAAGCCTAAAAGGGTCCATAGTGAGCGTTTGGGGTTAGCCCTTATGTTCTCTATTCGTCAAACACTGAGGCTGGCAACCGTGGGAGCAATATATAGGATGGAAGGAGAAGAATTATACAGCATTTTGTCAATTTTTGCATAGCGTTAAAGATAGCTGAGATGTGGGAAGAGGCCGGCATTCAATCTAAACTTCCCGTTCATGGAATACAAGTAAAGTACACATTGGCGAAAGGTTAATAATCAAATTACCAAATTCTGCCATTCATCTTCCACAACGCCTCTACACCTATGCCCTCCCTTCACCATAGGCCCAGGCCAATGTCCGGGATTCAAAGCAGGATGGTGGGAAGTTCCGCATTGATGGCACTATAATGAATGAGTATCACGTTGGTCATTCGCCTTGCGATCACTGCCCGGAGATCGATACTTTCACCACCACCACTGCTGCCCGCGTGCGCGCATATCTCAAGGTCAACAATCATCGTCTTGTTGTGAAGGAGGTTTCAACTCAAAGCGCGCAGATTTCATATATCTGAACTTTAGCAGAAAATGAGCTACTACAACCATGACCACGGGAACAGCTTCATAGCCCGAGTGTCCCAGGGAATTACTCACCTCGAGTAAGCCCCTACACGCACCAAAGCATTAGCATCCCACATGGCGAGATATTCAACATATTGTCAAGCACCTCGTTATGACTGGCATCGGAAAGTTATGGGTCCCTGAGAAGAGCTCCGAAGGGCGTATTTCTAGCATCACATACTTGGAGCGGACAAGGCATGCGAATTACAGCCACTCAAAGCTTCCTGAGCAGCCATTTTTCGGATGAACCCTATTCCAAGACAATGTATCGTTCTAAGTGAGGCGGTATCACGCGTAGTAAGTTTTTGTCGGATAACCACTTGCGGGAGAACAGTCGATCAGCGTATCTATATGCTCCGTCGCACAGGATCGTAACCACAGTGTTCCCCGGACCCAGCTTCTCGGCTACCTCTTTCGCTGCCACCACATTCAGGCAAGAGCTTGCCCCTAGGTAAAGACCCTCCTCATCTAGGCAGCGATAGACCATCTCTATGCTTTTTTCGTCGCTTATATGTAATGCTCCGTCCACAAGATCGATGTCCTGTGCAAGATTATCTGTTATTCGACCTTGGCCAATGCCTTCGGTGATGCTTGATCCACTCCGTTCTCTCAACTGTCCTCCGCTCGTTATGTAGGAGTGTAATACGCTGCCCGGAGGATCCGCAAGGAAGGTTTTGACCCTTCTATCGGATACATCTTTGAGATATCTTGTCACACCAGCCAATGTGCCACCAGTGCCTGTCGCACAAGTAAATGCGTCAAGCTTCCCACCTGTCTGATGCCATATTTCTGGTCCAGTGGTCTCGATGTGAGCTCTCCTGTTGGCAATGTTATCAAATTGGTTCGTCCATACTGCATTATCGGTGCGCTGTGCGTGTCGCTTGGCTTGGTGGTTATAGTTCTCCGGGTTTTCGAATGCTACAGCAGGTACGGGGTAGACTTCTGCCCCAAGTAATCTCAACAAGTCGACCTTGCCTTGAGATTGCGTATCCGGCATGTAGATAACAAGTCGGTAACCCTTGGACCGACATACGTGCGCGAGGCCGATACCCGTGTTGCCAGCAGTACCTTCAACGACTGTCCCGCCTGGCCGTAATTGACCCTTCTCTTCTGCATCCTTAACCACATATAGCGCGGCGCGATCTTTCACGCTGCCTCCAGGGTTCTGGAACTCCGCTTTACCCAGAATTTCACAACCTGTCTCGTCTGAGAGTCGTTGAAGTCGAATGAGCGGGGTATTGCCAATCGCTACAATCGATTCAGTGGGTTCACAGTGGGCCTACGCGTAACGGTGGCATTACCTCCAACGAAGCCATTGACATAACCCTGGGCCTTTGCTAGCTGCACACTTGCCATATTTAGTTTGGGTGCATGTTCAACTGCTTTGTATGCTGTGGTAGTGAATCGTCGCACGCCATATCTGAACATGGCTTGCTGGTCGAAGGGAACAGAAAATGTTTGCTACTAAACAGGTCTGTTGTCAAAACCACAGCATTATTTTTTGCGCATTAATTCCCCGCATGACGCAAGATTGATGTTGCAATTCCTTGGCATCTTTTGATAACAATATTGAGGATGTAAATTAGTGATGGATTAGCAATCACCTCAAACTAAACGTGTCAAGACGTTACGCCCTTGCATTACTGGAATAGTAGACACGGGAAGGGATTGAAGGGATTGAGAGGAGTCGCAAAACACTAGGTCTATCTAGTTTTAGGGTTAAGATAGAACTAGAGCTGTCGCCTTGGCGTTTCGTGGATCTGTTTACAATACTATGTTGACTTTTGAGAAACTCCTCCGCAATACTTCCCGTAAGAAGCTCCATTCTCAACTCTTCACCTCTCCAAAATGCCAGGCAAAGTCTCTACAGGCACCTCAAGGAATCCGCCTATTCCGCAAAAGGCCTCCCATAATGCGCTGGCGTCGCGCAAATCCACCGCATCTCCCACAATTATTGACCTGGAAGGGACCCCTACTTCTGCCTTGCGCACTCAAATCTGTATTGTCTTCAGCGATGCCCAAAAGGCTACTGCTGGACATCGGAAATTGATCGTTAGCTTGAGGAAGATCCAAGAGTCTTGTGTCTACGAACCGACGCGCCCGGGCAAGGAGAATAATCAGGAACGTGATGAGGATGACTTTAATGTCGAGATTGCCCGATGCGTGATCCGTTTGATGGTGGTCAAGAAAAACGAAGGTGTAGGAGACCGTCTTGTGCGCTTTTTGGGCTTCTTCTTGCGTCATGCAAGTGAAAAAGATGCAGCCTTGGTCTCGGAATCGGGTATCAATGATACCAGCTCGTTCGCGGAGACGGCGAGCACACGACTGACGTCTCACATCCTCTCTATCCTAATCCCGTTGCTAGGCTCGAAGGAGAAAATGGTCAGATACCGCGCAACCCAACTCGTCGCTCATATAATCAACTCATTGGATTCAATTGATAATGAATATTACCACCTGTTGAAGACAGGGCTCCTCAAGAGAATCAGAGACAAGGAGCCGATGATTCGAATTCAGGCGGCGCTAGGTCTTGGACGCCTTGTGGGTGACGATGATGACCGAGACCACGGGCGTCTGGATAGTGATGATGACGGTGCGAACGGGCTTCAGGAGAAATTGCTTGACGTTCTTCAAAATGACCCAAGCGCAGACGTTCGCCGTTCACTACTACTCAATCTCCCTTTAACACCTGGAACACTACCTTTCCTGCTTGAACGAGCTCGAGATGTGGACCCAGCGACCCGGAGAGCATTGTATTCTCGCTTGTTGCCTGCTCTGGGAGACTTCCGTCATCTGTCCTTATCTATGAGAGAAAAGCTGCTTCGATGGGGACTGCGTGACCGTGATGAGAATGTCCGCAAAGCTACTACTAAGCTTTTCCGAGAGCGCTGGATTGCTGACTGTGTCGGACCATATCCAATGGATGATAGAGGTGATCAGCCTAAAGCCACAATACCGAGTATCGACGGCCTTCTGGAGCTTCTGGAGCGTATTGATGTCGTCAATTCGGGTGTCGAAGAGGGCGTAGCCTTGGAAGCTATGGAAGAGTTCTGGAGAGGACGACCCGATTATCAAGAAGCGATCAGCTTTGATGATCCATTTTGGGCCTGTTTAAGTCCGGAGAAGATATTCCTAGCTAGAACCTACAACGACTATTGTCGCCTCGAAGGTGATGGAAAGCTTGATATCATGATCGAGGAGAAGATGCCTGAAGTCACGAAGCTTGCGTTCCTTCTGCAAAGATACACTAACGATCTGATCGAATCTCTGCGAAGCAATTATGACAAGTATGAGGAAGAAGAAGAAGAGGAAGAGGAAGAGGAAGATACAATTGAGCAAGAGTTCATTGTAGAGCAACTCCTGCACATCGCGAAGTCACTGGATTACAGTGATGAAGTTGGCCGCAGAAAAATGTTCTCCCTATTGAGGGAGACGTTAGCAATTGCCGAATTACCCAATGAGATCACTAAGCTCGTTATTGACGTTCTTCGAAGTGTTTGCGGAGCAGAACAGGCGGGAGAAAGAGAATTCTGTGGTATCGTGCTCGAAGCAGTAGCTGAAGTCCATGATGCTATCGCAATTGATGAGCCCGTGGGGGATAACGAGGATGAGAGCTTTCATTCTGCACGATCTGAGTTGACTGACACAACGCCCAGAAAAGACAAAGGATCTCGGGACCTTGTCGACAACAGGGGTGGAAACGAGGAGGACGAAGCCAAAGCCATCAAGGAGATCATGATCAACATGAAGTGCTTGCATATAGCTCAATGCATGTTACAAAACGTTGAGGGCAATATGCAGCGCAACCTACACTTGGTGACAATGCTCAACAACCTCGTGGTGCCCGCCGTCAGAAGCCATGAGGCACCGATCAGGGAGAGCGGACTTGTGTGCTTGGGGCTCTGCTGTCTTCTCGACAAGGTACACCAGAAACCAGAGGCTGGTGTTTTGAAATGTGCTAATGTTTTCGATAACAGAAACTGGCGGAAGAAAACCTGACTCTTTTTCTCCACTGCTTCAACAAGGGTCATGATGCTCTTCAAGTCACAGCGATTCATGTCATAACAGACGTACTAACGATCCATCCAAGTCTGCTTGCTGTGCAAGATGCCGAAGCTAATCTGCAGAAACCGATTTTGAAAATTTTCGCGAAGGGTTTGAAAGCGGAGCACACTCCGGAGGTGCAGTTGGTCGCTATCACGGCAATCTGCAAATTGATGCTCACCTCGGTCATTAATGACGAGGACCTGCTTGAGCAGATTGTAATCTGCTATTTTGACCCGGCAACGAAGGACAATGCGGGTGTCAAACAAGCATTGAACTACTTCTTACCAGTATACTGCTACAGTCGTCGGGAGAATATGAGGAGAATGGCCCGTGTAGCGGCAGCGGTCATGCATACACTTGTAGATCTGAGCGAAGAACTCGACGAAGGTGAAGATATGGTAAGTTTGAGTACAATCGGGAATATGCTCGTAGATTGGACGGATGCTAGAAAGGTTGTGGTCCAAGATGAGGCTTCTGTAAGCTGGAATGAGACTGGAAAGAAAGAAATGAAAACCATTAATGGAGACATCCATCTCGACCTCGCGAACAGCCTTCTTGAACAGGCAATAACTCAAGGACGCTCGAGTATGGTCGCTTTCACAAGGGAACAGACTGTCATGCTAACACCTCATCCAGAAGTATACCGAAAAGCACTCATCGCCATGCTTGGCAAGCTATACATCACGGCCAATTCGAGCGTCGACAAGCTTCAGACCACAAACGCTCTAGTTACCGAGGCCATTGTTGACAAAATTGCTGATGACTCTGGGTCACGCAATGCTCTCAACAAACTGCACTTGGCCTTGGGTAAAGTTATGGGTGAATCAGGGAAAGGGAAGGGAAGCTCAGTAAAGACATCTACCACAAGTAATGATGACTGTTTGACTGTGGTGGAAGGTCGAGAGGTCGAAGATTCTGTGCTGGCAAGTGAGGACGACGTCAAGATTGAGGTGACAGAGGATGAGGGTGTAACGAATGGAAAGGATTCTTTGCTGGAGGAGCTACTGGATGATGAGGATGAGGATCTATAACATGCATCAGTGCTCACGCCGATCATTACATCCCAACCTAAGAGGTCGTATCTAGTAGGGTATCGTCTTGATCCAGAGTATTCTGGTACGACCTCGGTGATTACCAACCTCTAAGCCGCCTATGCTTCAAGACGATAGTCTGAGTCAAGCGTGCCCACAAAGAGGCACGACTACTTTGGAAGCATTGAATGCGTATGTGATGCCTAGACTTGTCTCCACAGGTTCAGTGAGTGCATAGGGTTTGCGGTAGGGCACTTCCCATTATGGTCCGTCTGAAGTAGCGTTGGGATCGTAGGACCCAGTAGAATTGAGTGTCAAATGCTGGATATACACCTTTGATTTCGCTTTCCCGGAGATCGTTGAGTGGTGCAGTTGGCATCCAAGATAGATAGTCTATTAGCTTGATAGATTGCGTCTCTCAGAAGCTATGACAATCAACCATATTGGCGGATCATAATTATTCATTTATTACGTTCTCTCGAGTCCTGCTCGCTTCACCAAAGTTTATCGTCACCTCTGTTACCCGGCACTCGTGTCGAAAGTACTTATAATTGCTCTAAACTGCCCACACGCTTTTTCCCTTTTCTCTCCATCTGAGTGCAGGGGCAATACGCGCATCAGTGAGGATTCGTCCGAGATCGCGTTTTTGCTAGTTGAAAACTATACTATGACCACTTCATATGGTCTTCGGATCGTATGGGAATTTTTGGCAATTTCATCAGTCTCGAACTGGTATACCTTTTCATTGCTTGTTGTCCTCGACGGATGACTGTAAAGAAGAGACTTACGATACAAGATGTAGAGCAACTACCACATAGTTGTGCGCCATCGAACGCACACTATCAATGGTCATGTATGTCACTCTATCACTGGCCAGTCGTTACCCTAGTCATCTCTTCCCTCCGGTATCGTCTTCTTGACCACTTATTATGCGCGAACAGTAAGAAAATATTGCGTTCAGGTCATGACCAGGACAGCGCTCGTCACAGGTGCCAGCGGCTTTCTTGGACGTCAGGTGGTGCAGGCTTTTCAGTCAGAAGGATGGAACACTGTGGGCACAGGACATACTCGAGCCAACCCTCCAAGCATTCTCAAGATCGATTTGACTGTACCAGCTGAAGTAACATCTGTACTTCTAAAGATCAAGTAGGCTCCTCTTCCGATCATGCTGTAAAGTGTATGCTGCTTCCGGTACGTGCTGACGCCCTTGGAATCAAGGCCAGAAGTTGTGGTGCATTGTGAGTCTACCCTGACACCTCTCCCCTTGTCCGTGGCAAGCTCACACGTGTTCTATCACAGGTGCTGCAAACCGATTTCCAGATAGATGTGATGCCGATCCAGACAACGCAAGATTTATCAATGTGGAAGCCTCAAAGCATCTAGCCGAAGCGACATTCAGGGAAGGCATCTTGCTCATCTATATCTCGACCGACTATGTATTTCCTGGAACGCCGGGCGATGCACCTTACGAAGCGGACGCGAAGCCAAGTCCTACTAATCTCTATGGACAAACGAAGCTTGATGGGGAGAAGGTGATACTGGAAGCTACACAAGGGACGGGTTTAGGCGTCGTATTACGGGTGCCCGTGTTATATGGTCCGGCTGATGAGCCAAAGGACAGCGCTGTCAATGTCCTGATGGATGCTCTATGGAAATCACAAGAGAAGGGTGCTAAGGTCAAGATCGATGCCTGGGCGCAGCGATACCCTACAAACACAGAAGACGTCGCGCGCGTGTGCCTTGACGTATCTAGGACATATTTAGACAGCCCGGAAATTCGCCAGCGGTTGCCCGTGGTTTTGCAATTCTCATCCGAGGACAAAATGACAAAGTACGAGATCTGTCATTTATTTGCTGATCTCATGGGTTTGCCGATGGATGGGGTACTAGCAGACAGCCAGGGTGGTGGCCCCATAGCAAGCGTACAGCGCCGTACGTATACCTGGATCCCACCTTTCTCTTCATCCGCACCCATCTGGAACGTTCAGCATGCTCAGAAACCAGTATCTCATTGAACCCCTGCTCCCGGCTTGTACTTGTTATCTCAATATCCTAGATTGTTCACTTTTCAATAGCGGCGTTAACCTTTGATCCCGCGCAGCTTACGACACTCATCTATCGACCAAAGCGTTGGTAGATATAGGGATCAATGTGAGAACGCAGGATTTCAAGGCGTGGTGGTCAGTAGAATCTGTTCCCAGTGGAGCGATTATACTGACGTTGACAAAGGAGATGGAAATTGAAGGCCTTTAGGAGATGATAAGGCGACCAGAATGATCGAGATCTTATTCCGCGTACATGTCCAGGTCAAGGCCAAGGCCAAGTGCCATTGCCCAAGAAGTATGTTACAGCCACAACCCGTTGCACATGAAAGAAGCCCCCGAGGTGCTATGACAAGACAGAGCAGGCTTTGGACGATCTCAAGAGTGAGTGAGATTTGCATCATCACTGGATCAGAATCGTATTGATTTCTGGAAAGCCATTTCCTCCAATTCTTTCAATCTTCTAATAAAACTAAGTGGTCGATTTCCTACACTACTGCTGTCACAGTCAGCATGATCACGACCCTCCACCACAAATCATGATGTCTAAACAACGTCTCAGAAGCATCTAGCACGGCCGTGTATCGCTTATCATAACGATTCCTGAGAAATTCGATTCCGACGAACAAATTCACACATCCTGCTGTATTGGCGGTCTAACTCACTGTCATTATCATGGTGTGTCCATATATCAACAAGACACTCGCTCATTGGCTGGGGCGCAGACTTGACCTCGGATCGTGCAACTCCATCAATGCAGATATAAGCACAACTTTTGCATTGCCAAATTACCACAATAGTGTCCTTCCGAGCTATTCGAGGGTGAGACCTAGGAACCTGTCGGCTGAATCTAGTATCACTCTTTATAAATGCCGGCATTAGAATTGCTCTTGAGTGTTGGTTAATGAATTTTGTTCTTTTTCGAGGTGCTGTGAATGAAGAATGCTATTGTGTGATGCTTGTGGTATGTAGGTGAAAGTAGAAGAGGAGAGTGAGGGGGGGGAGGTTTATCGAGGGAATGTTTCAACGAGCCGTCGTCCTCGAGAACAAAGGAAGTCGAGATAGGCTGCGATTGTTTGTACTGCTTTCTTTCACGTATTGCCTATGAGGGTGCTTCATTCAGCTGATAAGCATTGTCTTTATTCGCATTGTTCTGATTCAATTTAGACCCTAGGATTCCATTGTTAATCTTCGAATGAGAGTTCAAGGTTAATGAGGCCCCAAAAAGGGCTGGGAACAAACTCTAGGGGCTAAGCTCCCTAAAAATGGGTACGGCTCAGGAGAGACCCCGTGTGGCTAACAAGTAGACTGACCGTCGAGTCGGGTTTCGGTACCATGGATTGGTACCGACCCGAATACTCGGTACCTGTTTAGGTACCGACCCGAATACTCGGTACCAGTTTCCGGTATCGACCCGAAAAGCCCTCGGTACCTTGGCGAGTCGGGTTAACCCGACCCGACTCGCCAAGGTATCGCCAGGACGCCAAGCCCCTAATAAAATAGTAGGGAACCCTAGATTTTTTCTAGAATTGCCCCTATACTAAAAATAGAATTTTTTTTGATTAGAAATTTACTACCCCCTTTAGTTACCTAGGGATATGTATTACCTTTTTACATTACCTTAAAGAATTACCTAGGTTAGGCTAGGTAATAATAATAATAATAATGCTTAGTAATATAGTAGTAAATTATAGATATAATAGTAAATACTATTATAAATAAAAAATATTAGTAATATTATAGTTATTATATCTATAGTAATAGCTAATTAGCTATTACCTTTCTATATCACCTTATTTACTATTAAGAATTACCTAGTTAGTAATAATAATAACGCTTAATAATCTATTAATAAGTTATATAAATAGTATAAAATACTATTATAAATAAAAAATATTCCTGATATAATAGTCTTAGTAAAATAATATAGTAGAACTAATATCTTAGCGAGTTAGGTTAATACTTTAGTACTAATACTTAGTACTACCCTATAGTATTAACTTAAATACTCGGTACTAACTGTTAGTACCGACCTAAATACTTAGGCTAGGAATTTAGTATTAACTCGCTAAGAGTTAAGTCGGGAACCCGACTCGAGTTTAAAGTACCGACCCGACGCGGTTAGTCTACTAATAAGAGACCCTGAACGAGAGACCCCTTGCGAAGTACAGCTCCAATAAATAAGTCTTTAGTACGAAAGTTATAAATATTATTCTAAAAAGTAATTTACTTCGTAAATATAACTCTTAAAACCTTATTATTACTAAGTTATTACACTATAAAAGAAGAGTTATTATAAGGAAGATATAGTATACTAAGACCTTATATTAATAGTAGTAATTATATAACTTATATAACTTAATAATAACGAGGTATAATAGGGAGCTTATATAAAAGAAGTTATAAGGAAATACTACTTCTATATTTTTATTATAGATTATTAGTCTATAGACTCGACTTTAATAAGGTTATTTAAGGATATATAAAGGGGTCTCTTATTTAAGGTCTCTTATTTAGGGTCTCTTATTAGCTATACGGGGTCTCTCCTAAGCCGTACCCCTAAAAACCCGCTAAGACCTCTAATACTAGGGGGCTAAGTTCTCTAGGACCCCTAAGATCTATAGTTCTAGGGGTACTATTACTATACTATTACTATACTATAGCTATACTATAACTATACTATTATCTTACTATAGCTATATTATAACTATACTATAACTCTATAAGTAATACTATAAGTAATACTATAGTTATATTATAAGTAATACTATAGCTATACTATAAGTAATACTCTAGTTATACTATAAGTAAGCTATAGCTATACTATAAGTAATACTATAGCTATACTATAAGTAATATTATAGCTATACTATTATCTTACTATAACTATATTATAACTATATTATAAGTAATACTATAAGTAATACTATAACTATACTATTATCTTACTATAATTATATAGTAGGTAATACTATAAAGAAAAGTTACGAGGGAAATTAGATTATATAATATATATTACTTAGCTAACGGTCTTATAGATTTGTATGTAATTGTTAATTTTTAAATAGAGAAGAAGTCTCTTAATAGGCTAATATTAGGCCTACGGAAGGCTTCCGTCTCCGCCTAGTAAGTAATTACCTGATTTGTAACGACACGTCTGAATAATCTATAACAATGCCTATAATAAAAGAAGAAAGTAATATCCTCGTTACTATAATATTAGTAACGTCCTAATATATACTATATTACTACCTAAAGTCTTTTATAAGTACCGTTCCCCTTAGTAAAGTAATAGCATTATATTATCTTAGTAAACGCCTTCCTTTTAATAGTCTTATTAGGCTATTAAGGCCCTTATTATTATCTATCCCATAGCTTCTAGTAATATAGTGTAGTAGAATATACTAACCTAATTAGGTAGAACGTATTTAATTTAATTAGGTGGGATATACTTAATAATAGGAGTAATAGTTATTAATAACATTTTTATTAATAGTAGGTCTAAGAAAGGCTTCTAACTAGCCTAGGTTTAAATAGAATTTTAATATAAATTAATAGTAAAATTATCTATATTAATAACTAGGTAATAGCTAGCTAGGTAGATATTATTCTAATCCGCCTTAGCCTAATCCGCCTAAGTCTTTACGACCTGAGACTAGGTCTAAATAGACTAAGTCTAATTTACTACTATATAGTCTGTAGATTACTATATTAGGGTAGGATTTAAAGTCTTTAGTAAAGACGTCTAAACCTAAATAGTCTTATTCTAAATAGGCTGAAGCTAGTTAGCCTACGTCTAATTCTAAACGGCCTAGGTCTAAAAGGACTAAGGAATGGCTAGTAGGCTCTATAGTAGTATATCTAGAACTATTATTATATAGCATAACTAATTAGGCTGTACCGGCGTAGTATATAAAGTCTTTAGTAAGGGCGTCTAATTCTAATTAGCCTAAGCCTGAATTAACTAAGGAATAGCCGGTAGACTCTAAGGTACTAGTACATCTAGTACTATTATCCTGTAGCCTAGTAGGTCTAGTAAGACTATTAGGACTAGTAGTCCTCGCTAATTAGGTCGAGGGTAATTCTTATAAATATATTAAGTAATAGCTATATTAATAATTACTTATAACTTAGTATTAATAATAAAGTTACTAGCTATAAGGAAGGTATAGGGAAAACCCTAAGTTTACTTAGTAAAATAGTAGGATTCCTCTAATAGATCCGTTAGAATTCTAATACTATTTATATAAGGCGTAAGGTATCGTACTAATAAGGCCGTTATTTCTTAATAAATTTAATAGTATAGGATATATCTAATACTAAGGTAAGCCTCTATAAATAGTCTAAATAAATGCTAAATAATCTTATAGTAGAAGACTAAATAGTTTTAATAAGCTGGAATAGGGAAGGTATAGGGAAAGCCTTAATTTTACCTAGAAAATAGACTAAAATTCTCTAATAGATCCTAATACTATTTATATAAGGCGTAATATAGCTTATAACTAAGGCCGTTAATAACTAATAACCTTACTAGCGTATAATATATCTAATACTAAGGAAGGCTTCTTTAAATAGCTTAAATAGATATTAAATAGTCTTATACCAGCCTATTAGACTAGTACTAATAGCTAGTAAGGGACTAGTAATAAGGGGGATATCTTAATAATAATAATAATATAGACTTAGTAAAGAGCTAGATTAGGACGACTTAATATTATTAGGCGAGGTAGGAGGACTAATAGATTAGTTAGTATTATAGAGATAGCGTTAGTACTATAATAACGGTATTAGTTCTAATAGGTAATTAATAGTACCTGACGGATATTAGTACTATAATAATAGTATTAATTATAATAGTATTACTACTATTATTAAGGAATAGTACTCTAACTAACGGTCTTATAAATTTATATATAATTATTAATTTTTAAATATAGAAGAAGTCTCTTAATAGGCTAATATTAGGCCTATAGAAGGCTTCTATCTCCGCCTAGTAAGTAATTACCTGATTTATAATAACACGTCTAAATAATTTATAACAAGAAGTTAAAAGGCTAATTAGTAGTATAGTATATTTAAACTAAATATTTTTTAGTACTTAAAGGTTATTTTTAGTATTAAATCGAATTATTAAACTACTTATAACTAGCTTATATCCTATATAGATTTAGTATTATATAACTTTATAAATTCGATATTAAATTTAATTCCTTGCGGTTAGTCTAAGTATATTAATAGGGTAGTAGTACGTATATACTCTATTCTAGTCTATATATACCTTGTCCTAGTACGTATATACCTCCCCCTTTTAGCCTAGTAGCCTACTTACTAGAGCGCTCTAAGTAGATAGTAGAAGTAACTAATTATCTCCTAAGAAAAATTCTAGTATAAGTAGGAAATTATTAGCTCCTTAATACTTTATAATACTACTATATAGGCCGGCGACGAGATCTACCTATACGTGGTGCCGGCTACGAACCTTCTAGTATCTTAGTACTAGGAGAGCTGAGAGATCTTACGGTGTTTTAGAAGTACCGTCTAGGGTTACCTAGTTATTACGGAATTAATACGCAGGTAGAGTATAGTAATAACGAGAATAGGAACGCTAACGCGACAGAAAAACAGAGAAGATAGAAGGAGAACTCTTAGAAGATTACGGTAAAAGATATAACGCGATAGAATATATAGATATAGATAAAAAATATATACTATATAAATACCCTTCTACCTCTCCCTAATATAGCCTCCGCTTCCCTACGCGTGTCACGAACGCGATATACTAGTAATACTAGTAATACTAGTATAAGATAATAGAAATACTACCGATATAAAACCTCTATAATATTACAGGATATATATAGTACTTTTATACCTATACCCGCTATAAGGTCTCTTATAAGGCCACGTCCTTATACTCCAGCCGATTCCGCTCCGCGCGGTCTAGGTAGCCTAAGTCTGCCTACTTTAGGGTAGTTATAATATATATAGATAATAATAGTATAATAAAAAGATAGTAATACTATAGAGCTAGCCCTTCCTTCCTCTTAATAATCGAGCGTAAGCTAGATAGTATACTGGGTATATACTACCGCTATTACTGCCGTACGGCGGCGAGGATACTCTAGTCCCCTTCCTAGGTAGTCCTTACGGTACGGCTGCAGGTAGTAGGCACCTAACCCGAAACAGGACGTAGGTATTAGACTTCTCACCTAATAGCCTATAAGCGCGATAGGGCCGCCGGTCTAGTTAGCTAACGGTGCCTATTATCTTCTATACGTATATACCTTAATAGCAGCGGCCGATATAACCCCGGCAAATACACCGGGTATCCGCTACCTTACTACTATACGGCGGGGGGATGCTTAGCCGTACCTAGGTAGTCCCTACGGTATAATAGTAGGTAGTAGAGGCCTAACCCGTATAGAGATACGTGGATATTAGCCTTCCTATCTAATGGTCTATAAGCACGCTAGGGCCGCTGGCCTCCTCACCTAGTAGTGCCTAGCACCGATAGACTAGTAGGTAAGTACTAGTTCTATCACCTCCCTTTATGTATACACCCTCCCCGTTACGGACGTTATAACCGGGACTATAAGGAATTATCCGTTATAAGGATTCATCCGTTATACTAAACGGATCAGATTAAGAATAGCTAGTAGAGATAGAAAAGAGAAAGGGGCTAGGCCCTAGATAAGGAAAAGAAGTTTCACCTGTAGACGAAACTTTAGTATAATAGGTAGTAAACCCGACCCCTCTACTACCTCCCTAGTAGTAGGCCTGCTAGGGGGGGGAGGGAAGGAGCTGTAAATAGTTAAGAGAACCGTAATTATCAGGTGGAGTTTTTATCCCTATAGTAGGGTTTCTCCCCGAATAACATGTACGTAGTATATACCCCTAAATAGCCTACCCTTATTAGCTTTTTAGCTAGTATAGGAGTATAATTAATTAATTAATTAATTAATACTACTATATAATAATAACTACTTAGTAGTTTATAATATAGATTATACTTATAAGATATATATTTTATATATAATCTAATAATCTATAGACTTTAAAATCTATTTATTAGTAGGAAAGTTATAGGTAATAGTATAATATAACTTACTAGTAGCCTACTATTCTAAATAAAGGGAGGTATACGCGTACTAGAATAAGGTATATATAGACTTAGATAATATATATATAGATACTAATACTCTATTAATACTATATTATATAACTTAATATAGTAATTTATAAATTTATTAACTTAATACTAGTAGCTTATAAATTATTAAATATCTCCTCTTAAAATTAGATAGTAAATAGACTAATTATTTATATTTATATTTATATTTTATACTCTACTATCTAGCTACTTAGAGCTAATAAGGGTAATTTATATCTAGCTTATTAGTAATAAGGTAATAAATAGCCTTAGCTAATTATATATATACTAGAAAATACCTGTAAAAATTCAAGATTTTTACGTCGGAAAATCACTCCTACTACCTAGCGGTTAGTAGGTGACGTGAATAGCAGGGAGTATATTAGACACGTTAGTAGGTAGAGTAAATAGTAGGAAGTATATTAGATATAGTAGGCTATTAATAATACAGATATTTCCCCCTATTTAGACTGATATTAGACACGTTAGTAGGTAGGGTAGATAGTAGGGAGTATATTAGACACGTTAGTAGGTAGGGTGAATAGTAGGAAGTATATTAGATATAGTAGGCTATTAATAATATAGATATTTCCCTCTATTTAGACCGATATTAGACATGTTAGTAGGTAGGGTAGATAGTAGGAAGTATATTAGACACGTTAGTAGGTAGGGTAAATAGTAGGAAGTATATTAGATATAGTAGGCTAATAATAATACGGATATTTCCCCCTATTTAAACCGATATCAGACATGTTAGTAGGTAGGGTAGATAGTAGAGAGTATATTAGACACGTTAGTAGGTAGAAGGGTTCACCTGGAAGAGGCCTATACCTGGAAGAGGCCCAGCCCTATAAGGCTGAAACTTTACTAGATTAAAACCAACTTCTTTACTACTATATCTACTTAACTAATATTCAATTAACAACTCTATAATCATGTTAGATACTTCTTCTTTATCCCTTCTATTACCATCCCCTCCGGAACCTCCTCTCCTTCCTCAAGAACGCCGTATTAAGCTTGCGCTAGAGCACTAGCAGGAGCCTAATAACACCCTTTCAAAGTCTAAGATTGCCCAGAAATATGGTATACCACGGCGTACATTTTTCGGACGGACCGAGGGGAGGCAGGCAAGAGTAAAGGCCCATGAGAAGGAATAAAGGCTAGTACCTGGGGAAGAGCAAGCTTTACTTGAATGGGTCTTACGCCTACAGAAATGGGGTTGGCTACCACGCGTTAAATAATCACGATTCATGGCGAATGAACTATTACGTAGCAGAAATAACTATAACCCAGTTAGTATTAATTAGGCATAAAAGTTCATGAGACGACATCCTATAATTCGGACAGCCTATATCCCTCCCCTTGATAAAGAGCGTGTAATGGCCGAAGATCCCACTATCTTTTCCGCATGGTTTAATCTTTATCAGGAAATGAAGATAACGTATAAAGTGGAGGATTCAGATACCTATAACATGGATGAGAAAGGTTTTATGCAAGGGGTCATTGCCAAGCTGAAAGTCATGATTTTGAAGCATGAAAAGAAAGCACATATGACTCAGTGTGGTAATAGAGAATGGGTCTCGCTTATTAAGTGCGTCTCTATTAAGGGCCACGTCATAAAGCCGTGGATAATTTTCAAAGGAAAGCTACAACAGTAGGCATGGTGGGAGGCCCTCATCGAGGGCCATATCGCTGTCAGCGACAATGGCTGGACCGACAACGAGATCGGCCTAGCATGGATTACTTAGGCTTTCTATCCGGAGTCTTAAGCTATTTAAAAAGGGGAATATCGTATACTCCTAATCGATGGGCATGCTTCTTATATCACAACTGCAGCGATTCAATTTTATATCGATAACAAGATAATTCTTCTTTGCTTACCACCTCACACGACGTATCTTTTACAGCCACTAGATATTGGTATTTTTGCCCCACTAGCGATTGCCTATAAAACCCGGGTCTATAAGACTACCCGATATGGAGCCAACTATTCAATTGACAAGACAGACTTTTTAGAGCTATATCAGAAAGCCCGACACGACGCAATGACACCATATAACATACACAGGGCGTGGCTAAAATGCGGCCTACATCCATTTAATCCACAATTAGTTCTATAACAGCTCCTTCCTGAAAATCACGGATAGTAATTATATAACATAATAATTCGCCACCGCCCTACTACGCCTCCTGAAGCCACCGTTATATATCTAAATGGGAACCAGATCGCCTTGACCCCAGTAAATACAGCACAGGTCCAGCATATTTTAGAGGTAGCAGCACGCGCAAAACAAGCGAATAGAGCAACCGATGTGGTTAAGCTATCAGCAGTACTAGAAGAAAATAATGTGGGATTATATGAGCTCCTTCAGAAGGTAGGCAAAGCAACTATACGAGTAATGGCTAATAGTATTATTTATAGCACTACTAATGCTGAGCTTATAGAGCATAACAGGAGGTAAGAAAGGAAGTCTAAACGGGTTAAAGGTAACTACGGTATAGCTCGTATCATGAATAAAGAGGTTATTAAGGAGCGGAGGGAGAGATAACGAGAACAGTTATGGAAAGAAGCCCGTATATACTACCAGAAGATCTATTATAATGTCTTTATATATGGACCAAAGCTACTAAAGCAAAGAACGGATCTATCTATAAAAAAGGGAGTAAATGGACGAGGGAAATTAATAATAACAACAACAACAATAATAATAAAAGAAATACCAAGACTAAATACGCGACTAATGGTTAGACTATCTCTTCCCCCCGTACCGACTCCTACCCCCCTCTCCCCAACGGCGATAGCAGAAGCAGCACTACCCGCTATGCTAGTAACATCAGCACCAAAAGCCCGTCGACCAATCAGACAGCAGAAGCGAAAGCAGAAGCTAGTGGTATGTCTATCCATTAGGGTAACCATTGCGGAGTTAGAACAGGGCCTGCAGGCAAGGCAGATACGAGAAAAACAGGCCAATCACGTGGTAGGAGGAATCAGCCAATCAGGGCGAGGAATGCGTATGAGGAAGCCTATAAAGCCTTGATTCTAGTCGTTGATTAAAATGTAAATAACATGAAAACCCACGTTTTCGTCATGTATAGATATAAAAAGGAGTCCTTTAGGTGGTAGCCCTATAAGGCTAGGCCTCTTCCAGGTATAGGCCTCTTCTAGGTGAACCCTTCTAGGGTAAATAGTAGGGAGTATATTAGATATAGTAGGCTATTAATAACACGGATATTTCCCCCTATTTAGACCGATATTAGACACGTTAGTAGGTAGGGTAGATAGTAGGGAGTATATTAGATATGTTAGTAGGTAGGGTAAATAGTAGGAAGTATATTAGATATAGTAGGCTATTAATAATACGGATATTTCCCCCTATTTAGACCGATATCAGATATGTTAGTAGGTAGGGTAGATAGTAGAGAGTATATTAGACACGTTAGTAGGTAGGGTAAATAGTAGGGAGTATATTAGATATAGTAGGCTATTAATAACACGGATATTTCCCCCTATTTAGACTAATATTAGACACGTTAGTAGGTGACGTGAATAGTAGGGAGTATATTAGACGTTTTAGTAGGTAGGTAGTCTAATAGGTAGGTGGCCTGTAAATGTAATAGTATTAGCTAATATACTAATAGACTGATATGGATTATTCTAATAGCGTTATATACCTAATAATGAGACGGATATTACCCCCTATTCAGGCTGATATTAGATACGTTAGTAGGTAACGTGAATAGTAGAGAGTATATTAGACATTTTAGTAGGTAGGTAGCCTAGTAGGTAGGTAGCCTATAAATGCGATAGTATTAGCTAATATACTAATAGACTAATATAGATTATTCTAATAGCGTTATATACCTAATAATAAGACGGATATTACCCCCTATTCAGGCTAATATTAGATACGTTAGTAGGTAGGGAGTATATTAGATATTCTAGTAGGTAGGTAGCCTAATAGGTAGGTGGCCTGTAAATGTAATAGTATTAGCTAATATACTAATAGACTAATATAGATTATTCTAATAGCGTTATATACCTGATAATGAGACGGATATTACCCGCTATTTAGGCCGATATTAGACACGTTAGTAGGTAGGGAGTATATTAGACGTTCTAGTAGGTAGGTAGCCTAGTAGGTAGGTAGCCTATAAATGCGATAGTATTAGCCTATATACTAATAGACTGATATAGATTATTCTAATAGCGTTACATACCTAATAATAAGACGGATATCACCCCCTATTCAGGCCGATATTAGACACGTTAGTAGGTAGGGAGTATATTAGACGTTCTAGTAGGTAGGTAGCCTAGTAGGTAGGTAGCCTAGTAGGTAGGTAGCCTATAAATGCGATAGCATTAGCTTATATACTAATAGACTAATATAGATCATTCTAACAGCGTTATATACCTAATAATAAGACGGATATTACCCCCTATTCAGGCCGATATTAGACACGTTAGTAGGTGACGTGAATAGTAAGGAATATATTAGACGTTCTAGTAGGTAGGTAGCCTATAAATGCGATAGTATTAGCCTATACACTAATAGACTAATATAGATCATTCTAATAGCGTTATATACCTAGTAATAAGATAGATATTTCCCTCTATTTAGACTAATAGTAGACACGTTAATAGGCGTTATTATAGAATAAGTAAAATATAAATAATACTAGGATTTTTATTATTTATAATCTATATTCTAGCCGTTAGCGTATAGAATTTAGTAGGTAAATCTATTTATTCCAATATATCTTTTGAACTACTATATTAATTTTCATTATTTTTAAAGTGTTAAATAGCTAAGAATAAGCTATATAACTTTATTTAAATAGAAAATATCATGAAGGGTTAGTACGTAGGTAGGTAAGAAGCGAAGAAATATTAGAGTTCTAATATTCGCGCTAGTCTAGGAAAGGAATCTAGGGTACTTATAGACTAACTAATAAGCTGTAATAAGCTCAGGGTCCTAATTCCTAGATATTCTATTATAGTAAGAAGATATAATTAATTAGCTATTAAGGATTCTATTAAGAAATAACTAGGTTATAGTATAGAAGCCTTTTATACTATAATATTATAGCTATAAAAGGAGTAAAAGTAAAATCTATAATAGTACTAGTAAGAAAAAAAAAGTAATTATCCTTAATATATACTATTTACCTTAATTATCTTAATTTTTTATATAGATAGCTATTATATTTAGTAATAAGATCTTTACTATTCTTAAGGTCTAACTTATTATACTACTTATTATATTTATAGCTATAACCCTTCTACTTTACTAGGTATTAAAGCCTTTTACTAGACCTCCTTTTCCTAATAATAGTATTACGCCCTTAGTACGCGAAGCCTTAGTATACGTTATAGGCGCTTACTAAAGTTAAATATACCTTAGTATAATAATTTAAGTAACTACTTACCTAGTTATTCTATTTAATATAATATAATTATAGCGAGCTAGGTAATCGCTTAATAGAGTTACTTTAATTAATATAAGTTAATTATAAGTAATTAGTATAAGTATAGACTTTCCTATATCTATATAAATAGTATTACTTTCCTTCTAAATAGAAGCTTTATACTTAACTTATATTATCTACTAGATTAATCTCCTAGATATTAAATTTATTTCTATACTAGACTAGTTTAATATAAAGCCTATTTACCTTCTCCTTAATACTCCCCTTTATAAGATTAACTACTTAATCCCTAATAACGTCCTAGAGTTACAGGCTATAATACTTTAAATACCCTTAAGATAAGTACCTTAGGAGAAAGGAACCCTACCTTAAGTAAACGCGGTTTATAACAGTTAATAATAGCTAAAGCTAAGGATAGTATTAAGATTATTAAACTAGACCTATATTATAATAATTAGGATAAGTTAGAAGAATAGTTAGTATAGATATAACTATACTTCTCTTTTAACTAGAACACTATTAGGTTAGGTAAGTAACTACTATTTATAATAACTTATATATAAGGACGGGCCTAGAGGTAGTCCGCTCTATATCTTAAAAGATATATAGAAGGGCCTAATAATAGTAATAATATTACTATTAAAGTATAGATAGAGAGCTTTACTTACTTTTATATAAAGATAAGATAAATATTTAGACCCTCTAATTAAAAAAGTATAATAGTACAAGTTATCTAGTACTTAATATAGAAAAGGTTATTATTAGAATACTTAATATAATTTTAATAGTACTCTACTTAAACTAACTAGGATAATAATATACTTATAATAATATATTAAAGAGGACTAAAGGATAATATTAAGAAAGAACTTATATAAGACGGAGTAGTATATAATACTTTAAATATACTTATTAAAGCTATAATAAGGATTAATAATTAACTCTATAAGCTTATAATAGAACTACGTTATAATAGTAGTATTACTAGACTTAAATAAGCTAGGATCTATTCTAGAGGATATTATAAAAGATATATATAATATAATTCTTATAAACCTATATTAATAGGATTAGACTTTACTTAGAAGAAAAGGAAAAATAAGGGTAAGAAGTAGTAAGGGGATTAAAAAGTAATAGAATATTATAGTTATAATAAACTAGGCTATATTAATAAGAATTAAAAGTTTAATAAAATAATAAAATAACTATAATTAAATATATTAAAGAGAGTACTAATGAAGATAACTAGACCTTTAAAGGATTAACTAGAGGTAGAATATAATAATAAAGAGCTAGATATAATTATAAAAGACTTACTAGTACTTATTAATTAGCTAATAGATAAATATATTAAGGAACTTTAAATTAGAGAAGAAGAATTATATAAGGAAATTACTAAGAAATAAAGAAAAATTAGATAAATTAAAGGTAGACTTATAAGAATTTATAAATAGCTAGAGGAGCTAGGTTCTAATGATAATAATAGTAATAGTAGTTAGGCTTAGAAGGATAATTCTAAGTAAGGCTAAGAAAATAATAATTTAAACTAGGAAGACTTTAGTTATAAACTTAAGAAGGGTAAGGAAAAGATCCTTAAAGAATCTTATACTTCTATATTAAGAGATTTATAAATAAAACTTAAGGAAAGAATAGAATTCTATTAAGAGAAGGTATTAGATAGACTCTTATAAAAGGAATTCTAAAATAACTTATAATATAAAGTAATATAAAGTAATATACTAAATAGCTTATACTAACGCGTAGTATCTAATATATAACTAAGTAAATATAAGGGTACAACGTAATAATATAGCTATTAAGTACTATAAACGGTGTATATATATATATATATAGAACTCTCTATTCTTATTAATAGTAAGACTAATTACTACCCTCCCCTTAAAAGGGAATTCCCTCCTCTATATATTATAGGGAAAGGGGTAGTATAGTACTATTATATATTATAAACGCTATATTAATAATAATACTATATTCCTAACTAATCTTTATAATTATCTCTCTATCTAGGCTCTTAGGCTTTAAGAGTATAAAAGGTTATAATTTATAGAAGATACTCCCTTAATAATAGAATATACCTCTAATAAGTGTATAATAATATAATTAATTATAAGGCCCTTTAAGCTAAGCCTTAAGGAATTTATAATTTTATTAAATTATAATAATTATAAATAATATTCTTATATATAATTTTTATATTATAATATATTCTTATTATACTTCTTATTATCCTTTATTAATTTATTATAAAAGTAGTTAGAAGTCTTAGTATTTTTAAGTAAATAGGAAGTTATTATTATTAAGGGTTTATTAAGTACTTAAAATATACCTTCTTTATATAACTTTAATATTATTCTTTTAATTATAATATCTTTATTTTTATTAATTATATTAAGTCCTTTTTAAGCCTTATTTATATTATTACCCCCTCCGCGCCTTACAGTACCTCCTTATACTTCTAGTAGTTATTTTATAAATAATCCTTAGTAATAAACTTACCCTTACTACTAATTAAAAGAACACTACTACTACCCCCTCTATTTATAATAGTATATAACCTCCCCTATTAAGCTACTCCTAGCCTATTCTTATATTATCTTATATAATATACCTTTATTATATTATATTTTAATTTAAAGAGTTATAAG
>JAABUV010001074.1_pt1 | contig 40127 bp, 43 predicted proteins | sample 5559971 | NCBI WGS metagenome assembly JAABUV01 (sample SAMN10711881, study PRJNA513362) | rock metagenome | isolation source: Antarctica rocks | place: Antarctica: Victoria Land, Knobhead nord | collected 2015-12-19 | reverse complement strand
GTAGTCACACACCAGTACAAGGTCAGCCGCAGCGATTTCGCCTAAGGGTAAACCGTAACTCCCGACATTCGCGCGTCGGAAGCACCCCGACGCAAAGTAGCAATCCAGCGAGTGCGAAGAATTCTCCCGCTAGTTTCACGAATGGTGGTGGTGACGTTAGCTTGTTCAATGAACTGGAAAACCTCAGTGGCGACGAAAATGATGGTACACCTAGTAAAGGAAGTATAAGCTCCCCCAGATCTATACAGCCTGTGCGCAGAAGTATTAGCAACAAGCGATCATCGTCAAGTATGAGAAGGGGTATCACCTCACAGCCATCGACCCCAGGGCCAAGACCTAATACTATGGTGTATGCAGGGGAGACACCACCACCAGTGCCCCGAATACCAACCGTTGATTCTGGAATGATGACGGAGCCATGGAAACCTGCCGAGGACACTGGGAACCCTCCAACCGGGTTCAGCCCCCATCCAGGTCCATCTTCAGAGACCTCGGGTGTCTTACCAACAAGCTCTGCGGCAGCAATCACGAACAGGATCTTCGGCGGCACTCCCTACACTCCTCCAAATAAGGGACTGGTGTCTCCTCCAGCCAGTGGCTCCGATTTCGGCTCGAGACGGTCTTCAAATTCCACTCAGCCTCGTCCGGCATGGGATCAACCTTTGCAAGTGTTCTCTGGTGGCATTCCTGGATTTGGCCAAAGCACTGAAACGTTACCCTTGTCAACGAGGTCCTCAATGCCACAGGTCCGAGATGTTGCAAGAAACACATTCGATGCGCAGCAACCGCGCCATTTCCCCAATGACCATGCCTACGCCGCCGGCCTCCCAGTCAGGGCTCAGCCAACACTGGCTCTGTCCCCCATACATAGTCTAGAGACAGCGCCTGTGGAGAGGGTGCAAAGGCCGGTCGTAGAGGGATCAGATACCGCGACTAGAGCTACAGAGAGTACGGCTAGTGGACCGAGCGAAACAGGGAATGAGTTTAATCGAGGAAGTACTGGGGGTATCTTTGGAACGGTCTTCAGTTGGAGTAGGCCTAAATCAGCAGTTTCTATACCACAGATGGCTGGAGACGAGACAAGCCGAGATCTTGATGCAGCTCCGGGATCATTTGCGGCAGAAGGCACAACACCTCTCGCAGAAGTACCTGCCAACCTGATTACTCCAAATGCGCGGGACAGAGATATTTCTCGAACCGGCACCAAGGTCCAAGGGGTCTATATGTCTGATCATGGTGCCCAGACGCTCCTTTCATCAGAGCAGATCGACACCCTTCTCAGCCAGAAAACTATTTTGCCACCTGTCTTCGATAACCAGAAGAACCCTGCTGCAGCTGCAATGAAGCCGCTTTCTGCAATCGGCGCTCTTTCTCCTCCGCAGGGCCCCCGCTATCAAGAGCCTCCGGAGACAACCAGAGGAAAAGGGCCGGAGATGGTCACATACAAGGACTCCTTAGGCAAGACGTTCAAGCGACCTGTCAGTTCAACAAGCATGCGTTCGCGGAGTGCACAACAGTATCCTCCGCTGCCGCCAGACCACCAGGAAGCCATTGCTGCAGCCGCTTCGAGAGCGCCATCGACCGAGCCTGTAGGCTCAATGGGGCCACCACTGGCCCCGGCATCTGCATACATATCCAAGACAGCAAGGTCCCGACAAAACAGTCGGCCTCAAACCCCTTCCCAACAAGGCTTGCCGAGTCCTTCGTCGAAAGGTGGGACGACCCCTCGCGCCGGTCGTTATTCTACTACTCGGAGCCAAGTATCTCGACGCTCGTCTTTCTCATCATTCGCTTCCGAGCTCGACGAGCGCTTCAATATTCGCACTGAAGGCATGCCAATGCCACATGGCGTATCAGCCAATACCGATCCCCGCATGATCCAAGCAATCACCCAGACTATGATTGGTGAGATGATGTGGAAGTACACACGCAAAGCAGGGCGCGGCGAGATGTCGTCCACCCGCCATCGCCGCTTCTTCTGGGTTCATCCCTATACTCGCACTCTCTACTGGAGCGACCGTGATCCTGCCACCGCCGATCGCGCACAGCTCAAATCCAAGAGTGTGGCAATCGAAGCCGTGCGAGTAGTGACAGATGATAATCCTATGCCACCCGGTCTCCACCGCAAATCTCTCATAATTATAACACCCGGCCGCTCCGTGAAATTTACAGCGCAAACCTCTCAACGCCACGAAACCTGGTTCAACGCGCTATCCTACTTGCTCCTACGTACTGGTCCGGACGGAACCGACAATACGAATGACGATCTCACAGATACAGACGTCAATGAATTCAACCCGCAGAATCGTCGCAAGTCTGGCTCTCGCGTCTCGCTTGCAAGCTTCAGCAGCAAACGCGCTCAGAACCGACAAGATCAAACCCGTCTTTCCGCCCGAGGTCCACCAGCCTCAAATTCCGCGGGCCAAAGCGGAAGTCCCTACACTCAATACAACGTCGACGAACCCCACCGAGAAAGCCGTACTTCCATGCGCAGTCGTATCTCCCGTTCGCTCTCACGTAGCAGAGGAGGCAAAGCGCCAGATACCACTGATCATACCAACGAAATCAAGCATGAAAAGCACGGCTCCGTTACCAGCCGCCGCAGCGGGTTCATGGGTTCAGTACGCAACTCGATGCGGAGTCGGTCGAGCATGCGACGTGATGAAGAGGAGCCACATCAGTTGGGTGTGCGGGAGGGAGGTAGAAGCGTCGTTGCTGCGGCGGGTGCAGATAGCGCGGAGGATTTGAGGAGGGTCATTGAGGAGAGGGAGCAGGGTGGGAGGCTGGAGAATGTGAGGGCCTGTTGTGATGGTGAGACCAACCTTCCTTTCTCTCCAGCATATGTGGCAATAGAAGACTAACTACAATATAGGGAGACATGATGTCGGGGCCCTGACGAAGAATGGACGACACCACTCCCACGCTGGGTCGAGCCATAGTGTGCATTCGCACCATTCAAACTCCCTGACAAATCTGGCATATAGTTAAGATGTCGACGTCAACTTTGCAACATACGGCTGAAAATATCTCTGAATATTTGCGGAAGCTTGGCATCACATCATACAACGAAAATTGAAGTTGCAGGCAGTCTTTCTCGGAGCTTACTTACTATCAATGCGCTACGTACCACCTGCAAATACCCATCGCAGAAAGATTGCCGTTGCCAAGCAGGCGTGCTTTCTTTTGTCATGTGCAATTCGATGAGGATATAGGGAGGGGGGTTCTTGGTTGGCTTTGTTGGGCTGGGTCTTGTAGATACCATACCATACCATGAGCTAATGATAATTATCTATGTATTGCACACCATCCCATTATCGTTACTTGTGTCTTGCTATCAGTACCATTTTAGCGGAATTCTAGAAGTTCCTCGTTGACTGCAACGTGAGGAGTAAGTGTAATTCACAGTGTGCAAGTCTCAAGACCCCCTTTTCCAACCTACAGCATGCCCAAATGAGCAGGAGCACCATCGATCTTTGCCATTTGCTACACTATTGAGCAAGGACATGACAAAATCCTCGCCTATAACGATTAGGCACTCTATGTCTATCAGACTCACCGCGTAGCTCCAGTCAAGAATGTAGCCAGAATAGGCGATATAGGTAAACGTTCGAGGATCTTACGTATGTATACAATCTTCTCGTAAGCGAGCTAATGCATATTGCTTATATACATCCATCTACCTCCTTCCTAAACCAACCCCTCCTTCCGCTTAAACTCCTCATAAGAGCACTCCACCCCATCCCTCCCGCACCCAAACAGGTCCCAAGCCTCTTTACTCCACGGCGTCGACGTGCTGTCATTCGTCACTTCCACTATTTCTTCTCCCTCATCCCTCGTTTTGGATCGTGTATTTGGCAATTCGGGCGGTGGTCGCATGGTGGTGGTATCTGATGTTGATTTCTTGAGAGGGGAGCGAGGTTTTGGTTTTGGTTTTGATTTCGGGGCTTGGAAGGCTGGGAGGGGCTTTTGGGCTATGCGGAGGTCGAATTCGGGGGGTGGGGTGAAGGGGGAGGGGGGGAGGGTCGGGTTGGTGGTGGTGGTGGTGGTTGTGGGGCGAAGGGGGTACGACGGGTTTTGAGAGGGTAGGGTGGGAGATTGATCTTTCGGTGGAGGGGGCCTTGGTTTGGCTGCTTTGGGTGGGGATGGATCTGGAGATGGTGATCTTGGCGGTTGGGCTTTTGGCGGCGGTGGCAGCTTTTCTGGTGGTGCAATCGAGGGTGGTCGTTTTGGCGAAGAAACTCTCGGAGGTCGTGTTACAGAGGCGGTTGTTCTGGGAAGGGGCTTCACTGACGGTGATGCTTCTGGCTCTGGTGTGTTGGCTGACACCTCTTCAATTGGTGGCGGTCTTGGGTTTGACGCAGGTACTTTGGCCCACATCAGATCTTTGGGGGCACGTTGTCTCGCCAGTGTAGGAGACTGTGCTTCATAGCCTGGTGATAAAGGGATGAGAGTTGTTGAGGGCGATACTTTTTGGGGAGTAGGACCTAATATAGGTATCGGAGTCGTCACTGGCACTGACGAGACTGAGGCGACATGTACAGGAGAATCATCTTCTATAACATGCGATGGGCTGGAATTTTGGAAGGGATGAGAGGGCTGGGAGCGTGGGATCAGAATCTCATCCATCTTCGAAAGGTTTATTGCTGTGTCTTGAATTGTGGAGGCGGCATTGGGTGTGGTTCGTTCCGTATGTTCTTGTGATGGACACCGTGACCGTTTGGAGGGACCAATGCTGCTTGGATTGTTGGTACATGATGCGTGAATGGCGGGGAATCTATCCTCTTGGGAGAGATGTCGCGCAGGTGATGGAGTTGGGTCATCCTGAGAAAGGAAGAGTCCTGGCGATTTGGCTCTTGATTCAGTGATGCTCTCAATATCATCGTTGAGATGGCTAGTGCGCCCATGGTACTGGTTCAACCGATCTGCTAAGCGATCCTGTTCTTCCTGGTGGAAATCGGTCAAAACTTTCGGCGCACCCCGCACAGCTCTGCTGGAAGTCTTCCTCTCTCGACTCTTGCGGTTGAAATCTGTTTCAAGGCTTGGGGAACGCCCGACGGGAGCCTGATCTTGTGGCAATAGATCTCTATACATCAATTTCTTCCTCGGCTTTTGGGGGGCCATTTGCAACTTCATCCTTTCTTTTGGTGGCTCCCCAACAGAAGCAGCCTCCTCTTCTGACACCAATTCTATCGGGTCAATGATAGACCTTGTTTCTTGGGTATTGGTGGTTGAATGACATGGACCTTTGTCAATCATCATCCTAGATTCATTGATATGATAGCTAGACAACCTTTCCTCCACTATTTGGTTGGCTGTCGGCTCTCCAAGTTTCCTCAGTCTCTTCGCAGGCTCAATTCTTGACTCTACACCTGAAAGCTTTGTCTTCTTCTTAACTGGCACTTGATGCGGCAGTGTCGAGTCCACACTTCCCTTGTCAGACTCAGTCCTCGATGATTGCGACTTGGATTTAGGTCCAGGATTTCTGGTCATCTCTGCAATGATTGACGCAGGCTGCACTGGTCGTGATCCAGCGACCGCAATTCCAGGTACTCGGATGCCTTCATGACTTCTAGCACATGGTTTCGAATGTGCCGATCTCCGAGAGATGGGTCTACTATCAGGCTCTGGGATCACCTCAGGTCGAAGATCGATTCGCTGTCGCTTTGCGGGCCTGTCAGACCCCCATTCGGCGTTTTCGTTCTCGTGGCGTAGCTCATGGGGTGATTTAGTAGGCAATGAAGCTCGTCCAATTGGCCTTTTGGGTGTGCCTAGCAAAGCGTTCAATGTCTTAGGTCGAAGCTGTGAGGGCTGTCCAAGCGGTTGCCGCAGCGTCGCCGTACTAGTGGTGATAGCGGTGCTTGCGAGTTGCCTTTGTGGAGAGTCTACCGTATCTTTGGCGACCTTATTATGCGGCTTTCTCCTCTTCTCTAACAGCTCCGTCAAATCTGTCTCCGTGCTCCCTATCTGCTCCCCAACCTGCACAAGGACAGGTTTCTCCAGCTGTAATTCATCTCCGTCCTGAATTTCTCCCTCTTCTCTCCAATGCTTATCACCTACGTAGTTCCGTGAGGGTGCCTCGTACACCATGATCCGCTTGTTGAATGTGTGAAAGCGGAGGAATCCATCTTGCCATCTCTTCTGCTTTCGACGTAAATCGCTGGTGTATAGGCATTGGTATTCGTGAACAGGAGCTGTATTCTGTGTTGGGGGGGCGGCGAGGGTCTGTGTCATGCGCATACCAGTGGACGTAATGGCTGTTGAGTTCATAGCGATTGGTCGCCAGCGTCCTGACTTGCCGATATCTAGGCAAGAAACATACCATTTCGAGATCTCATATATCGCGGGGCCGCTTGGCTATACGCTGATTGCGAAGTGTGCTGAGGCTCACGTACTCTTCGATCATGAGGACGGCCGTTTACAATTCGGCGCGTCACAGCTCACGATATCACGTGACCCAGAATGGTACCCTAATGAGGGGTAATTGGACTAGCGTTGGAAGCATGTATTTAGGGAGGGAAATGCCCCTATTATTCCTACTCCTTAGCAACCCCCATAGTAGCAACAATATCAGAAGACGACAAGACATATCCTACCTTTTCTTACCCTAAGTCTTTCTTCTACAAGCATAGTAACTCGCAATATTAGGCGCAATATATAGCATACAAGAATGAAGATTCTCATTCAGATGCGTAGCATCTCAAACTAAACTTACACGCTACATCGAAACGTAAGATATGAAAATTCAAGCAGGACAATCCTAGTCAAATTAACCAAACACCAGGTGAGACTGACATAAACCCCCCTCCCCGATTGAAGCGCCGTCTGCATTTCTCAATATCGGTGGTGAGTTATCGTGATAGAGGTCGTATTATTTCCCTCATTACAACGCTAAATCAACGCTCAGGAAGAGCGCCACCCCCTGAAACACTGACCATCATTGACACACTTCCTCATGTTAGAGCCTCTGTGTAATGGACGAGGTATCCAACAACGTCGACGGTTTCAAACCGCTAGAATGGTAGTTCCATCGTGTGTGTCATGATTCCAAACTTCTCTTGCTCTGCGCTCTGAAAAGCTAACGGTGTTGTTTGTACCATGAGCGCTAATACAGGCCAGACGCTCTCACGAAGTCCTCCTTATCTACCCAGTAATTCCATCAGCACCTTTCGTTTGCACATGTTTGGAGCGCTGATCAACTTACCATTAGCCTCAAGGAAAGTCAACGCAGTTTTGTACTGGTTCTTCGCAACCTTCTGCTCGGCTTTCTCCACTCTCTTCGCAGTCATCGTCCTGCTATCGACAGCGATACCCCTCTGCACAAGCACATATCTCACCTCAAGCGTATTGTGCTCACTAGCTATCGCATTATCGGTTAGGGTGGCAGTCATCCAGCGCTCTTTGACTTCCCCCTCAAACCGTACCGCCAGTTGAGTTTTCGGTTTCCCCTCCTTGGAATCCTTCTCCCATAGTTGCACATAAACTTTCTGGAAGGTATCTCTCTTATCTACGAACGTTTTAACTTCGATGATGACCACTTTGGCAACGGGCCGGAGGTACTTGAGCCGCCAGCCTGTGAGGCTGTAGGCAAAATTTATCAGGTCATGATCGCAGCCAAGCTCGACTTTAGCGGATGTAAGGCGATCTGTTATACCGCCGAATTCAGGCAAGGGGTCATTTGGTTCTGGCTTGTAGATCAAGCTTGGCTGCGTCGAAATGTAATGGGGACAATGAACCTTTGAAAACTCAATAATGCTCGGGACATCATTCTTTGTCTGTATGATCCAATCAAGGTCTCTGTAAGCGTGATAAAATTCTGTCATGTAAGGGCCCTTTGCGCTTTTCCGAGTCAGCACGAGTCCGTGATATTGGCTGCCAGGCTCGTCGGCGTCAAATAAACGATAAATCCTCGCGTCTTGGAAGGCCGATGATATGTTCAAGCTCATACTGACTTGTGCAGGCGTGTCTGTGAGGTGCAAGAGGCACTCTTGGAACTTGAGAGCCTCGCCGTTGGATCTGAAGTGCAGATCGATCTTCCGATTCGGGTCTTCTGGCTTGTATACATATGAATAACGAATTTCGCAGTTGACAGGCTTGCTAGTGTTTAGCTGCCCACAATCCGACCAACGGACCGAGACTTTCAGTCCGTCTACCAATATTCTCACTTGGTCTAAGGGTAGCCAGTGGGAGGCGCACATCGGTTCTGTACTGTCTGGTGCAGAGTGTACGACAAGTCGGCGGGTTGTCTTCCAATACTTGTCATGCACTGCTTCGTAAACAGTGAGCCCACATGCCGACGTCATGCTTGATTTTATGTTAGCGACAACTCGACCTGTGCGGTACTTCTCTGGGCTTGAGTCACAGTACGCTGCAATAGGGGCTTGGAAGATGGCAATTTCTTCAGGGTAGGGCATCCTCTCTTTCGTAGCCGCGAAGAACAATTGTGGTCGAGCAAAGAAATCTTGAAGGTCCTGTGGGTTCAAAAATTTGATCTCAGTGATCTGGGTTGGAAAGTCGATCGCAAGTGGCAAAAGCCCATCTCCCTGATCGAGGATTTCGAGATCTTTCGCCATCATCTTTCGCGATAGGTTTACAGTTCCTCGATGATTGCACAAAGTTATGAGCAAGTCGCTTTCATCAGCTGTAGTCCATAGCAGAAGCATGTATGGTGCGCTTGAAGACTTCGATCGTTCTGCTCTGGTCCCAAGTTGTGCGTTGACAAAGGTCCGATACATGACCTTCTCTGTGTCGGCTCCAGCATTATCTTGATCAATCTCAAACCAGCGTTCGGCTGCTACTGGATCATCAATGGCAGCTGGGACGTTCTCTACTAACTCGATTGTCTGCTCGAATCCCTCTATTAAACCCAAATCATGCTTATGCACCATATCGTCTTCAGAGCATGACAATCCTGATTCCACTTCACGATGATTGCGGAGATCTCTGTCAAGTGAGACTGCCAAGACTTTGATGATCCGTCTCCTGTTGGTGTAGCTAAGGTCCTCCTCGTTTGCTTTGGCAAGTATAATCTCCTCAAGGATCCATGAACTTTTGAGAAGATCTGTGTAGGCTTGTTCGGCTGATATGGTGACGTCCCAGCCGTCCTGGTATAGCGTTGCATCGATTCTTCGCCGTTGGAGGCTGCTCACGGCCATTGACCTGCAAACAATGCGCGATTTTATAAGCCACCAAGTAGCCAGTCGGAGCCAAGATGCTGTGGAAGTCTCGTTCTTTAAAGAGTCGTAGCTTTGACTGAGAGCCACCGATATCCCTGGGCTTGCGTTGTGTTTCTCTCGGTCCAAGCATAGATTCAGTGGCTGTTTCGTTCTGCTTGGCGACGAGCTGGTCGACTGATCTAACATTGGCGATTGCAGTGGAGTGTCTACTGGTAATTAGCGGCAATCATCCCGAAAGACCCTACCGTCCTTACTCGTTTCAACCTGAGCCATCTGTGCCTTTTCGAATTCTGCTGCATGGCAAGAGCATATGCTCGGAATCGTTGAGACACTCAATGAACTAGAAGTTGTCGAGGACTGCGATGGATCGTCTTGGCTGATGGATCCTGGAATGCTGAATATTCGCTTCCCATTCCTGGGTGCTAGAGGCGATATACTGTCGGGAGGATTGTGTAGTGTCGTCCCAGTGCTTGCGGTTGATGCTGTTCTTATCCTTCTGACGGCTTGGAATCTGCCTTGATGGGTGTTGTAGCGTCCTGGAGGGCGCTCATCCACCGACTGGGTGTCCCGGAGGCTAATGTCTTCGTCCTGCTTTGCGGCCTCACTAAGTCGCTTTCTAAACGTATCATTAGCGAGATTGCAATACTGATAGGATGGAAGAATTCCTTGCCTGCCATCTACCGTCAGAACAAGCTGGAGAGTTTGCTGATGTTGATTAAATTGGTTGCGAAACTCGGTGATCGCGCTCTGTTCCGACTAAGTGTTCCCATAACAAGATCAGCACCATCGCTCGGGGAATATCTATCATACTAGCGGATGGTTCAGAGATTCGTCTTGCTCTTCGTATTTTTAGAAATCTGGTAGTGCCATGGCGATGGGGAGAAAGGCACCGAGACTTCACCTACAGCAAATTTGAAGCGTACAAACCATGCGCCACGATCGCTCCAAGCTATCGCAGAGTAATCGTCGTTAGCGTATGAGCGATCCAGCGAATGTGTGACATTTGGTACCTAGTTTCTCATACTTCGCCGTCAAGTCTCGAAGTCCGCGGAGAGTATCGAAGCATCTGCGTAGCACATCCTGGATGTTCGTGCCGTGTATTGAGCCTGTATCGCGATTTACCTGACCATGGACCTGATACAGTATGCTTTTAAACATCTGCAGGTCCCGCGATAGTTCTCCAAAATGCTCTGGCGCATCGCGGGCGACAAGATAGAACTTCGAGTAAACGGAGTAGGCTAGCTGGGTGAGAGCCATGGTGTCGCCAACAATAGAGTAACTCATATTGCCAAATTTGTCCAATGAGTGCAGCAGGCTTTGGCAACGTCCAGATCCTCACACCAAAGCGATGGCTTGATGGCTGATGGAGGATTATGTACAGGAGTTAGGTATCACTAGCACAAGTAGATGCAACATCCGAGGACAAGCCGCGTCATATGCCAGGTAGCCTTCTGCAGCCGGCTTCCAGACCATACTTGATAGCTATCTTTCCCACGGTCGCAAAGCTGTGGCAGCCTTGTGATTGATGATATCCTGTGCCGTTGCCAAAAGTACACCAGGCACAGTGTGCAGCGAAGTGTGTAAAGAAGTTTCGACTTTCCGTGGCCCGTATCTCATGTTCTTCAGCTCATGCACGCAGAGCGGCGGGGCTGCACTCTAGCAGCCCTTCATTTCGTTAGCGAGTATGCAAGACGATATGCATCCCGAAGGAGGTGGAGGTTAGTGAGGCTTACGTGAAATACGAGTGGTAATATTGTAGCCTTGCGCGATGTTCCGCAGCCTGATGAAGCTGAGAGTCTTCCAAGTCAGCCTTGCAGCACTCGGCAATATGTCATAACTAGATATAAGCAGCCTTCCCCTCGGGGGACATGATCTTGTTTCGAATGACAGTCGAACTGAAATTTTGAGCTCCTATCCGCCACATAATTGATCAATGTGATACTGCGTTCTACGACCTCTCAGTCTCAATCTATAGCCATGGGCCGCCTCAAAGAAAATCAATACGAAGATGCCAACGAGTTTACCGACTACAAGAACGCAGACAGTGGTACCGCAAATGTTGACAGCAAGCTGATCAATCCCTTTAGAGGGATGCGACCTGAGCAAATGGAGAATCTGATAGAATCTTTCATGGAGAAAACAAAGATCGAAGATATTTACTCAGGCTTGATACGAAAGGGTGCATATCTAGCGCAGGACAAGGAGGCCTTCATGCATCCTCGGAACGATAACCTTCAGCTCAATCCCGAGGAGCAAAGCGCGCTCGAGCGAGAAGATCCTCGGACAGGCAATAAATGGGACCAACCATGGATTATGTACGCACTTGTGGGCTGTTGCTCCCTTGGGGCTGCTGTCCAAGGTTGGGACGAGACCGCTGTGAACGGAGCCCAGATCTTCTACCAGCACGCTTTCGGTATCAATTCTTCGACAGGTAGGCGTGATCCTGGGATCAGAGGTCTTGTCAACGCCGCCCCATATCTTTGTTGCGCCGTGCTGGGTTGCTGGCTCACGGCACCACTGAACAGTCTTTTGGGGAGGCGAGGTACCATTTTTGTCACCTGCATTCTCTCAAGTGCAGCATGCATTGGGCAGGCATTTGCCCAGACCTGGTGGCAATTGTTCATCGCCAGGTTTTGCCTGGGTTTGGGCATCGGACCCAAAAGTGCAACCATTCCGATATACTCTGCCGAGTGTGTACCAGCCAATATTCGTGGTGCTCTTGTCATGATGTGGCAGGTGGGTACTTTTTTTTTGAGAATATTCCGAGCCAAAATTCTGCTAATATACGTGATCAGATGTGGACAGCTTTCGGGATCATGTTGGGTTATATCGCTGGCGTCCTATTCCGCAATGTCCTTCGAGGAGATACACCCAGCTGCACTCATAATGACCCACCAGCACTATCGCCATCACCAGCGCAGTTGCGAAGCATTGAGTGTAGCCTGAATTGGAGACTCATGTTAGCAAGCCCAATGGTATTGCCGCTCATCGCCGCAGCATATGTTTTCACACTTCCCGAGTCACCGCGCTGGCTGCTTCTTAAGGCTCGTCAGGGAAAGCCTGGCTATTACGCCAAAGCCTTCCGGTCCCTCTGCAGTCTGCGGCATTCTAAGCTCCAAGCAGCACGTGATCTATTTCTCATCCACTTTCTTCTTGACGGTGAAGAAGACATCAAGAAAGGGCGCAACCGTTTCTTCGAGCTGTGGACCGTAGATCGCAACCGCAGAGCTCTCATTGCCAGCCTGACCCTCATGCTATTACAACAATGGTGCGGGGTAAATGTTATGGCCTTCTACAGCTCGGAAATTCTGGCACCAGTACTTGGTGATAAAAATGCTCTGTTGGGTTCGATGGGTTTTGGAATACTCAACTTTGTCTTTGCGTTACCGGCAGTTTACACAATCGACACTTTTGGGAGGCGAAATCTGCTTTTGTGCACCTTTCCATTCCTAGCCATTTTCCAATTCTTCAATAGCATGGGATCACTCGTGCATAAAGGTCGGACTCAAACAACTTTATTGATGACGGGGATGTATCTCTTCAGCGTTTCTTACAGTCCAGGGGAGGGTCCCGTGCCCTTCGTATACTCTGCCGAGTCTATGCCCCTCTATGTCAGAGATCTCGGGATGTCGATGGCAACTGCGACTTTGTGGTTCTTTAATTTCGTCCTCGCTATAACGTGGCCGAGTTTTGAGGTTGCTTTCACAAAAGCAGGCGCCTTTGGCTATTATGCAGCATGGTGTGTCGTCGGCTGGTTCATGATCTTGTTCTTGGTATACGAGACCAAAGACTTGACCCTCGAGCAACTGGACGCACGATTTAGTATACCCACCAAAACACACGCGAAATGGGCTCTTCATGAAGTTCGATGGGTTATTAGATACTATCTCTTCAGGCGGAAAACAGCTCACAGGCCAGTCCTGAGTATCTGGTCTCGAAATGATGGTGACGTGGACATGCATGCTCTCCCTCAACGGAAGCTATCGATGAAATTCAACCAACATGAAATTGAGAAGACCGAGGCATGATCCTGTGGGGCAAGGCGCTTGGGACGGATAAGCAAAGTGGTCGAAGCGCGAAAACATCGTTGGCTGGTTTCGATTTGGTTTGGTGGGCGGACAGGAGCGCATCATTGAGTGACAAGCCGTCCCGCTTCTAGCAATGTATTTGACCCGATGACTTCCAGAGAAAGAGCTTCGTGAGATAGGAGCTATTCGTGAAGATGGAGCTAAAAAGCATTGTGTTTTATTCTTGTGCAGTCTCTTATGCATTTGCGGCGACGAAGCATGCAATAATTGAATGTCTAGAGGTGGATTCGACCGCGACGTACAGCTAACCTTCCCATATTGTCTTTCCAGATTGTGTATCGTCGGCAGGGTCTTGCAACAAACCCAGAAAGCACGCGAGAGGATGCCTAGAAAATATATGAGGCCCAACAGCTGCTACGACTCTGCCTCGTGTTATGAGACGTATAAGCTGACTGCCAATGCTGTTATAGTGCGCAATGGACCAACGCGAAGAACCAATCATGCACATGGACAGGAATTGTTGGTGGCAACTTTGGGATCGACGCAGTCAACCTCGGAAAGTGAGTGATGCCCATGCAGGTAGGCGAGCTTGATGACCGCTTGCTAATCGAGACTTTCTCAATGAGCAGCTACAGTTGTAACGGACGGTACAAGGACGCTGCTCCTGCGACCAAATAATCTTAGCTGATCGCTCCCAGATGCGGTGCTGGTTGCTCGGGCAGGGCGATTGGAAACGTATAGTGAGAACCTGATGGGAACATCATGGGTATAATGAAAGTGAAAGACTGATGGTGTGCGTGAAGCACCCAGGACTGTTTCTCCCACGACGTCTGTTCCTACTTCAACAATGCAGGTGGTGGAGCCAGGTGAGTCACACTCACCAGCTTTCTGCTCGTTAGATAAGCCGATCAGTAGCCGGTGAAGGCTAATCAAACTACCGTTGACAGCGACCCAAATTGCGGGGCAGCGTTCAAAGCTGCCGTAAAAGACACAATATTGGGCTATGCGTACGGTTGCTCGGAGACCAATCCAACAAAGCTTGTGGAGGTGCCAACTGTGCAGCCGGTGTGCTTCTGATATGTGTACTTCATTCACATCATTTTGAAGATTCACCAGGAGAAGTCACATGCAGAGTCCTCATATTGTGAGACAGGAATTTTGGCCAAACAGTGGCGCTGCTGTAAGCCTGGCGCGCCTGGGTCGTCCTTTATTGCTTGGCCAGCAGTTACAGGAAAGGGGGAGCGGCGTTCGTGATACAAGATGTCCGACTCAGCGATGCTGGTATAGGCCCGTCCTACGATAGAGAATTTGATAAATACTTTGAGCGTGGAATAGTCAGCAGGGATTCTGCAACTAAGCCTCGGCCCGTGGCTACCCGTACTTTGGTGATAGGTCCGGGCTAAGGTTGATCCGGAAGTGCCCATTCATTCGGGCATTCAATCGTTGATGGAGCAGTTTTTATTGTAGGCAAGAATTACCCAACGCTTATATCCCCTTCCATCTGCCCCCTCCAAGTTAGAGCAGCTGACATACTTTGTACGCCCATGCTCCGGAAGCTTAAGGAAAGGCCAGTCGAGCAAGCGGCAGGAGAGATCCAAGCTGGGATCTGGAAAGGTGCCGTGAGCAAAAACTTGATGGATGGGAAATACGTCGAGTAAAAGATAGACTGCAAACCCAACCAGGCAGCATCGTCGGGTTTTGGCAGCCATGGAGTAAGATATTGGACTTGCTTGTGGATGAGATGCTGGGAGCGCAAGGGTAGCGGGGACTGCAATGGGGGATGACAAGTGAGGCGTTGTTCGATGGAAGGGCGAGGAATTGCAATGGAAGTACACGTCCTTGAATCCTATCGTACGCTCTGGGTGAACCCTTGAGGATTCACCATGTACAGCATCCTCTTCTGAAGTGATGCCGGTTCAAAGCATAGCAAGGACGATCTGAGAAAGGCGGCACTTAATCGAAGACCCAGCACCCGCAGTCTAGCTGAAACTACATGTGGATGGCGGAAAGAGTCCAACATATTCATTCCTCGTAGATCGAAATCATGCATACTTTTTCAAATAGACTCGATGGAATTTGCAACGCTCTCCTACGGCATTCTCTATGACCGAGAAGCAGTAATTAGATCTGTCTCTATGATATAATCTGACTTCCAATCCGCGCATCGCCCAAGACTCCTCGCCTACTCACTATCCTCCGACCCTCAGTATGACTTTCCCGCCTTCTCGATATCGGGGCCTGGTGCCTTGAGTCGGCCTCCTGATTGACAGATAATATACTAATTAGCTCTGTACTCCCATGAACTCAGTGGCTATGTGGATGACTTACTCCGAGCCACAACTCCAAAGCAGGGACGGCGGGGGAGTGTAGAAGTTCTGGGATGTGCGACGCAAATAGGGCTCCCCTTGAGAGCCATGTTCGCGAGAAAGGCCTGTCAACGCATCACAGGGCGAAACACTGCTGGTTTCAGGTTGCAAGGATTAAGGGCGTGTGTGGGGCGGCGAGGCACGACTTGAGAGGACCGACTCGAGAGGACAATACAGTAGGGTAACTGAGTCCTTAGCGAGCGTAAGGCAACCCGAGCTACATCCTGGACTTGAGAGGCAGTGCATCGGCAACCCGAAGGACGTAGCCCACTTTCGGTTCCATCGCTTTTGTGACCGGCTGACCGCCATTGCCTGCAGGATTGTGCCCGCTTTGACGGGCCCAGACGACTCTCGTGCTGGTCAGTGGCTGCGGCATCGTGGGATCGTCCACATAGCCTTGTATGACTTGCCTTCTTTGGGACCGTGGCGCCGGTCTCATTCCAGACAGCGCCGATTTCCTCCAACGTGGAACTCCGAGCTTCGCTGCTGGACCCTCAGGCAAAACCGGATTTCGACTTAGGATTGTCTTGGCATCCAGGCACAGCCGAGGCTGGACGCGTGCCTACCTAGGTTCTCCGAGTGTTCCTCTGGATGCTATCATTGATCACCATGTATTAGACGAGTCGACCATGGTTATGTGGAATTTCATGTCGCAGATCAGCCAGCAGTGACTGAAGTATGAGATGCTCCTTCCGCTTCGCCCTCAGCGGCCTTGTGCTGCTAATAATCCCTCTCCTAACATTGAAGAGTCGTCTACAAGACTTGTGGAATCAGTATAATGTAGCCTCGTACATTAGCCACTCGTGGAGATATCCCTCTCGGTATGGCACTGTGGTGAACAACTCTGTCGAGCCCAGCGATAAAGTCATAATTATGGCGAAGCTGGAGAAGGAGAATACCGATTGGGTGACGGAGCACCTCTCCGAGTACGTTCTATCTGGACTCAATTGGTATATCTACTGATGATAAACGCAGCTGGCAAGCCGCAATTTTCACCGTCAATCCTACGACAAACACTACCTCCCTCACAACCCCTATGAACAAAGGCCACGAAGCCATGGCCTACCTCTCCTACATAATAGACAACTATAACACCCTGCCTTCTACTCTTGCCCTGATCCACTCTCACCGTAATGGCTTCCTCACTGGCTGGCATACCGACACGCCACTCCACGATAACGTCGACGCTTTACGCAAGCTGCAGCTAGCGTTCGTCCAGGAAAATGGCTATGTCAATTTGCGATGCAATTGGAATCCAGGATGCCGGGAGGCGCATAGAGACAATGCCCATGTCACACCTGACGTGTGGAAAGACATCTTTGATGGGACTACAACGGATATCAATCAATTTCCTATCAAAGTAGGCGCTGCGTGTTGTGCGCAATTCGCTGTCTCGAAGGATCAGGTCAGGAAGAGACCGCTAAGCGATTATCGACATTTCAGGAACTGGATTGTAGATACCGAGAAAAGTGATGCGAAGAGCGGGCGAGTCATGGAGTTCCTTTGGCATGTTATTTTCGGCAAGGATGGTGTGTAGTGAGTCTTCCCCTTCCTTTTCGGAAGCAAAACATTTGGGCAAAGCCAAAGAAGGCAGTGTGTTGACACGATTACTGCAGTTGTCCAATAGAGGAGAGATGCTACTGCGATGTCTACGGACAATGCTAGCATCCTTCATATAAGCAATTACATGGACGCATCGATCATCAATCAATAGACATTACGTTTATCTCAAGACTCTAGCCCTTCACACGAATCAATTCGATGCCAGCTGACCCTCGTGATGCCATTATCCTCTGTTACCGGCAACGCCTTCTCCTCATCGCTCGCAAAGACTTCGTCAGACCAGACACAAGGACCGAGGTCTGACTTATCAATAGATTTGAATTGGTGCCACCGCTCGTCGAGCTCGACGTAATCGTCAGTATGGCCACGTTGAGACTGTTGATTTTGTGCCCTCAAGCTCCCGACATGGCCATTCTGTTTGGCCGAAGCATTGATATCGTTGGATTTCTCATGTCCACTCGACCGTCCCCCTGAGCTGAAAGCTGTCGTGATCTTTGGAATGAAGTGGTGAAAGAATTGTGGCAAGGTCGGCATACAGCCGCAGATGATACCGCTGCTGATCTCTCCGAGTCTGCAATCACAGTAAGCCTATGTTTGTTAGATAATGCATCGTCGAATGCGCAAACTTACGCCCAGAGACCCTCGGGCAGGAGCCCCCATGTTACGTCGTGAACGCCCACAACTTGGACGCTTGTCACAATGCGCATGACACTGGATATGCAAGCACTACCCGCGGTCAGCAAGTCACCCAAGCTCTATCCTAAAACGAGTCAAACATACAATAAAGCCGTGGCGAAAACCGCGCTCATTCCGAGCTTATGCCTCAAGCCCATCTGCAGCTTCCAAACACAGATGATGGGAAGCAATAGCAGCACCAGATCCGAGGTGGCATTTATCACACTCGTGATAATGTTGACGGCATCAATGTTGGCGCACTTCCCTGGCAACAGCGGATTCCAAAATTTAGCTCTGGGCGTACAAACAAATATTGCCACGAAGGTGATAGCTGTATAGAAGACAAAGTTGAACCAGATCATGAAGTGGCAGAGGTAATAAGTTGCGCCAGTGCGCATGGGGGCAAAGATGTGGAGCAATTGGAGCAGGATCGACAATTTGGTGATGAACATGACGGGCGCGTAAAGGATCTCGAGCTCATTGACAATCTGGCACCGTCAGCGACTCCAAAGCGTGCCTGTACCACGGGACCAACTCACTTTGAGAAAGCCCATGACTTTGATTGCCGGGACGTTCCATTGGTGGACAAAGCCGCTATGGTAGATGACTTGATACCCAACGGAAGCATAGACGACATAGCCAACCTGGGCGACACCCTCAGCACTGTTACAAATATTCCGTTATACTTCGACAATGCCCACCCAAGCCAATATCGACAGATCTATGCACAATGCCCCGGTCAGCGGAATGTTACCACAGTAGCTTTTCCACCATAACTCACAATCATCCCAGCCCAGACCGGTCTTATTGATGAATCTCTTTGTGTACGTTCGTATGAGGACCAGGAGCGTCGTCACCGTTAGCGTGATAACCGTCGTGGCGACAATGAGATAGCCGCGAGAGTACGGGCTGACGAAGTTCGGAGTCACTCCCAAAGGAGGACGAAGCCCCGGCTTATGAGCCAACGCGTAGTTCAGCTCCGCAGGCGTCAAGACCGGGCTCGACATGTCGAGCTACCTTTCGGAAGGATAGCTGGGGTGCCTCGTCGGAGACGACGTTCCAGATGCAGAGGTTGACGCCCGTCGCTACCCTCGGTATGCACAAACAATGCCAGAGACGCAGAAAAAGTGTGGAGCAACGCATCCTGAAATTCTCGTTTCTCCAGTCCTCATCAACGGAACCCAAGGCGCACGCACCAAGCGCAAGGACTGCGCTATGTGCCAGAGCAAATCGAACCTCCACCGGCATCCCAGCCCAAGGCTAGCCATGCAAACGACCTTCAAATCAAGCAAGCCATACCTCACTCTAATCTAAACCTAGTACTTTTACCTTTAAATCACGCGCTCCTATCCCACCAACCGCGGCGGAACCCCACAGAAAGCAATCGGAGGAATTTTCTTTTGTTGAAACACCAATGGTCGTATGCACAGGGTATTGCAAGCATGGGATGCGTATTGGTTGGGTTATTTCACGCTTCACTGGGTAGTTGGGGTACCTTACATGAGATAACGGGAGGGATAGAGAAGTAAGGTAAGGTAAGGTATATGCGCTCGATGCGACCCGTTAGATAGGTAGCGTCAGGTACGGTATCTTGATTGCGGGGTACGATCTTCAAGGAGTGAATCGTCGTGCTGGTGAATAGTAACACCGTCTCCAGCCACTCGATGTATTTTTTTTACACCCCGGTACCGAACGAAGGGATATCACGACTCGTTGGGTACTCCACCCTCTGCGACTCATGCCAATCGCAACGATTCTCTATACCTCCTTCGAAATACCGTGGGGATTAGCTGCGAGGGTGGCATGCAGTCTCGTTGTCATATTTCCGAAGGCTGAATTGTACAGAATACTCCAACTCGCGATGAAAGCTCGGTTTCCGTCTATTGAGAAAATATCACATCACTTGCTCGGGCTACATCATGCTCCTATCCATCCAACTCCAACATTATCACATCACTTTCATTCCTATATCCTAAGCGCTCTTCCCGAGCTTACGATTTCCGTTCAAAAAAATCATCGATACCCTCTATCAATTCTTCCTTCTTCTTGCCCGTTACGCTCATCCCTTTGCCTTGCATCCATGTCTTTAGTTGCGCGACTGTCATCTACAACGTTGTCAGTTCCAGTTATCTTATCTCCTAGATCACCAAGTGGGAAGATCATTACCTTCTTCAGTGTCTGATCCTCGAACGCTTTCTTCATCTGCGCATCATCCATTCCCCCATCCGGATCGGCCGACTTGGCCCTCTTAGCCCCTCGCACCGCCAGCTCGTCTTTACCAGAAGCCGGCGCGGACCGTTTCACCGGTACTGTAGATGAGGTCTCATTCTCCAGTCTCCAAGTATCGTATTGCTTATCAAGCTCCTGACCCCAGTTAATAGCCAGTGACCCCACCCGCTTGTCAATCTGCTTGTACTTCGGCACCGTTTTATCTTCAGGCTTCTCGGGCAGATCCTCTTCCAACGCCATAGCTTGCAGTATGCGATAATGCCACTGCAGCGCCGGGTTGGGATACTTACTAGGATCGTATCGCGCTTTCGGCAGCTGCAGCTGCTGCACGATATCTCGCATGCGATCGATGAGCGGTTCCGGGGCGCGGATTAATCTCGTCTCTGGATTCTGTCGGATGTCGTCGGCGAAGGGGAGGGGGCAGAGCCACATGCCGGGCGGGACTATCTGTGCGCCGTTGTCGTTCAGCTTTTCTGCCCCGGGCAGTACGGCTGCGATGACGGGCGCTGCGTTTTTGCGAGCGACGAACCATGCCACTGCCATCTTTTGGTCTCGGAGGAGCTTCTGCTGCAGTGCTGAGAAGACGCGCGTGGAGCCTACGTAGTCGTCTTCGGAGGGGTAAATGAATGTTGAGGGTTTGAAGTTCGCCCAGACGGGAAGCATGGAGAGTGGTTTGAAGCCGATGATTCTGATGCCTGGGTCGCCGAAGTGGCGTAGCTCCGAGACTTCTTCTGGCGTGAAGGTGATTTGCTCTCCGCCGAACTTGTAGGCTTTTCTGATTTCGACCTTTTCGACGGTGCGAGCGGTGTCGTCGGCCATTTGCGTCGTCGCGCCTGTTGCGATTTGGGGTTTCTCGCCTTCGAGCCAGATGTAGCAGCTTCGTTGGATGGCTTGGCGCTTGAAGATGATGTAACCTTTCACGGAGATCTTGAAGCCTGGCCCAATTTCGAGGGGGATGGAGGAGAATAGTGCTCTTTTCGCGACGGCTTTGGAGTTGACGGACGAGAGGAGAGAGTTGAGAAGGGAAATGCCATCTTGGGTTGAGGTTGGAGCTGTGTTGCCTGAGATGGGTGCTGGAGCTTCGGGATCTGTAGGCATGGCATTGTATATTATATCCTGTTTCCGTCAGTATATCTGAGGAGATTTGATACGTTTCGACGTACATCATAGAATTTCGAGCGATCAAATTGACGATCAGGTTTGGATATCGGGAACAGCTCAATGGTGACGCCTAGATCATACAAGTCCTTTGCTCGCACAGCAGCGGACGATTTCAATGCTTTGTCTTTAGTATGCGGATCGTCGTCATCGGTGATTATGAATACCCGTCTTGATAGGAAGTTTGGCGCCTTGGTGGTGAAGATTTGATTAGCGCAGAAAAGTACATTTGCCATTGACACCCTTTCTTTCGAAGATCGAAGCAGCTTCTTTGACTCTTCCTCATCTTCCGTCAGAGCCTTCAAAGCTTTGACATCTTCAGCTGCAGGTATGTCGAGATCTGTCAGTAAATAGCAGTGCGGGTAGGCCAAGCCTCCACGGGCTTGCTCTTCCGCCTGAAATCTGGTCTCCTCGGTCCCATACAGCAGTACACCCATCACATCATTTGGATTTGATATGATGCGCTGCTGCATCAGAGCATAAGCACATTTCAGAGCCGCCGAGGTGGGCGTGTCTCGCTCCTGCTTCTTCGCGTCCAGTGGTGGCGGCGCGGTGAGCATGGATGGGCTGATTTCGATGATAAAGAGAACGGCATCTTTGGCAGACTTGTATGCCTATCCGCTATGAATTGGTCAATATTCTCATCACTCGATCGCTTGGCTTACGGTTTCGTCAATTTCCTCCTCCTCTTCATCCTCATCACCAGGAGGTTTCCACCTATCTTCTTCCGCCATAGTGGAGATAACGCCAGGAGATACTCATCACACCTCAAGATCCATCATTGGACTCTGCAGATCTTTTCAGGATTCCACACACATCTATCCGATAGTAAAAATTCCACGAAGCATAAGCCATGAAGTACATTAGATGCCCCGCGCGTAGAAAAAGTGGGGCATCTTAGGCAAACGCGACTAGCGCGATCCACTTTAGACGCCTTCCCACGTGACCCTATCCTAATACTCCACTTGGCTCTCCAAATAATTTAGTCCACGGCAATCCTTCAACGATATACATTTCCCAACTCTTTCCAAAGTCTATTGTTGTTTGCAAGAGACACTTCGAGCCGCTGCCTGGTTTGGGCGTCAAGTATGTGGCAGATGATATGTATTCATGTCGGCGTCGTTTTGCGAAAATCGTACAACATATTGCAACTCGGATGCGAACAGTCAGTCCCCCACTAAATAGCCATACAAATGTATATCGCGATGTCCGTCGACCGACATGACTTTCGCACATAACGTCCGATGTTGCTAGACTGGTAAATATATACATACCACTTCGTTTTTACGTTCCTATATTTCATACTATAATGCATCGCACACATGTGGCCAGGGCAAAATTAGTGCTTCCGGGGATTGTGGGAAGGGGACTATCCGTATCCAAGCTGGACATATTGCGCAAAAGAAGTCTAAATCACAAAGGGTCATATGCTACCAACTTTCCATATCGGTCTACAGGCCTTACATTACCCATTCTCGATGCTCGACGTTTGGTTTTTTATTTAGGCGATGCAATTTCGTTGAAATTACTTTGTTCTTGAAGTCGCAGAATGAGGAGCCGATTTGCCCCAAGAATGGAGCCGTTGTGGGAAATCCCCCATTTCTGAGCATGCCAAGCCTCGCGTACTTGTGACTGGTGGTGCGAAGCAAAAATCGCATCCAAATAGGCTCAGGATGAAGAGGCTATCGACAATTATTACACCGAAATGGGAGGATCTATTAGTGGCGTACAGATCATGCATTGCTCATGATTTTCAGGCCAAATTATGACACGGGTGGAGGCTGTTGAGGGTTTGGTATCCGAGACTTGGTTGCTCTTGTTATGGCTGGGGTAGGGAGGTATAACCATTTTCACGTATTCGCAAAGTGAAATTTGAGGGCGCCCGTGATTGCTCATGGGGGCTACAACATGCAAAACTGTCTCTACGCCCGCGAAAAGTGTGTACGCAAGGTTCATGAATGAGCCCCGTAAGGCTTGTCTTCCATCCAATCCAGTCAATGAGCGTACAATCATTGAGGAGTTTTCAAATACATTTGTGGTTTTTTCCAATTCTATTCAGGTACGGAGGTAAAAAAAATCTTCTAGCGTTGTTTCTTTGACGTTGAAACCATAAAAACTCGATTAGCGCTCAAATTTACAGAAAAAATGGAGTCGGATGACTCAACATACCTGAAAATTACCCAATTAATTACGCAGAGGGGGCTGGTAAAACACAGCTTTGGCAGGGTATGCACTGGGCGTCAGTACTTAATGAGGCCCTATCCTCCTCTTTTCTGAGTACCACAGCACACACTTTCTCATCAATCATTGAAAACTTCTGTCTATTACCATCAGCATTATCTCATCACGACCACTCACACCCTCTCATCTCACCAACCTCCACCACACTTCTCCCAACTCACCGAGATGTCTACCGAGATATCCACCCCGATGGACGACCCCATCATTTGCTACACGGCCTTTTACCCCCCAGCCCACTGGGAGTATATACAGGAGCAGCGTGGCGACGACTCCACCAGCGATTTTTGGGCAGGTATGACGATTGATTACCACGCCATGCTCGAGAAGGCTGCCCAAAGCTTCTCCGAGCATCTGGCCTTCGACCATCAAACTACGAAGACCAGCGAAGATTTCTGTCTGGATCCCACCAACTGCGGGCCGGACACCATGGAGATGTGGCGCACTCTCAAGGAGAGAGCTTTGGAGCGTTCTCAGAACCTCCATAGCATCGCCGAAGAAGAAGAGCCAGAGGTCGCCGCCGATGTGGAGGAAACCTCGCAAGAGGTGCCCGAAGCATCGGCTCCTCTGCCTGAACAGCCAGCCATTGAGATGGCTGTGTCAATCTCTGATTCTTCTGCCCCAGTGGAGAAGGAACCTCTCGGCCTCGAACCGATTGGAACTGGACTCCCCTGGGGCAGCATCTTCCCAGATTACGTCCCGGGATATGCGACCAGCATCAGCACCACCACCAGCACCACCAGCAAAAGTATCACATGGGCACCGCTACCCGATACGACAAAGCCTCCACGCACGCCGCCCCGCTCTCGTCGCCTCAGACAGAGCCTAGGGTTCTTGCGTGGACTGCTGTGCTGCTGGAACTGATTGCTGTGATCGCGGCCACAATACGGACTCTCCTGCTTTCCTTCGGGACTGGAGACCGACCGTGCGGCTAGATCCCTCCTGTACGCCTGTACACACCTCACTCTCACCTCCTATGCGGACCCTGGCCATAGGGCGACCGTACGGAGCATCCCAACGAGCGGCGACGATAGTGTTCGACTTCTCGCCCTCACTCTCACCTCCTATGCGGACCCTGGCCATAGGGCGACCGTACGGAGCATCCGAACGAGCAGGACGACGGTGCCAGAAAACGGTGTCAATGCTTTCCTCCAGGACTTGGGCTCATGCTTTCCGTCAGGACTTGAGCTCAATGCTTTCCCGCAGGACTTGACCGGTCATTGCTTTCCTTCAGGACTTTGGACCCATGCTTTCCATCCGGACTTGGGTTCATTGCTTTCCAGCAGGACTTGACCAGCCGTTAGGCCACCGCTCTCCCTCGTATCACCACCCCCTATGCGGACTCTTGTCATAGAGCGACCGTACGGGGGCTCACTCACGCCGACTGTTCTCCTTCCGCAGTCCTCGCCTGAGATCCGACTTCACCACCCCCTATGCGGACTCTTGTCATAGAGCGACCGAACGGGGGCTCACTCACGCAGACTGTCACCCTTCCGCAGTCATCGCCTGAGATCAGATTCCGAGCAGCGACAAATCACTTGCGGGCTTCGAAAACCTACGGCATCCACCTCGCATGCGACTATACCTCCGTTGCAGCGACTATAACGTGAATCGAATTCGGTACAGCCACACAAAGACCAGAGAGCATGGCGGGCTACTTCGACTGTCAATCATGTTTCGATCTCTGTGTCGCCACTGCGCCTCTCAGCACCAGGTCCTTCCCTCAATCTGGCGACGACACCTTTGAGTCAGCTGAGACCGCTCTCCGCCACCCTCACAGATCTTGGGAAAACTATCAGCGGTTCAGGTTCTTCCTTCAAACTGGCAACCATCCATCCCAGCTCGCATCGCCCCAACGATTCTTCAATAATTCGGGATATTCTTCCGGACCCAAGTATCATCCATCATTCTTTCGATGACCACTTGAAAATCTGGCGCAATCTTTCTACATCCAGCTCTATACCTCCAGCCTCTTGTTGACCATCTCCAACATATCCAGGCTCTTTCATCAATCCGAGCGCTACTCAGCTTCTCGAGATCCCAGCTCGGAGCAAGTATGGCCACTTGACTCTCACAGCTCATCAATAACACGGACAACTCTCTTCTTGACAACTACAATCTACAACGCTGACGACGTCGCTCCTTCCTCCGGATCTCTAATGTCCTGCTTTCAGCAGCAACACTGCCTTCCCTATCTCGAACGATGAGTCCCGACCAGCATCCCACAGCCGGCAAGCGCTATACCTTCTCAGACATCTTTCAATGAACAACATGACACCAACAAACGACAATCACGACGACTACAACGATCACTCTTTCCTAAGCACCTCCTACCAGACCCACATACAGCCTCAAACCACGGAGCTACAAATTCCTCATGATGATCAACCTCACCTATGAGAAAATCCAACCCTCAAGCTATCATCCACCGAACCATTGCTGCTACAACACATTTGCCTCGCAAGCACGACGCCAAAATACACTCGCGAGCACTACCTACCAAAGCACACTCCACTCTGGAATGCTCAACTTGCCAGCACAACACCTCTCTCGACAATGATCCGGACATGCTACGGGACTCAATGATTCCACGACTTTTCCTCAACCTCACAAACTTCATGCAATCGAAAGCTTCTCAAGCTGCCTACTGCCGGATCCCAGCATCACCTCACCACAAGCTTTATGTCATCGCTTGCAACACAGCCTCCGCGGCGCAATCTTCGGAAGCCACAGGGCCTTGCATACGCTACGATCATCAGTCTTACGGCCCACGGCCCACAATCCTGCCGTCGCGAGCATCGGGCTCCGGTAGAAGGCGCTTACCATCGATGCGCATCGACAGAATGAAGGGATGAGTTGGAAGGTCTGAATGGAACGGCGGCGATGGCAGAATGGAGATGGAAGGATGGAGATGAAGGAATGAGGCTGGAGACACCGACTTGAAGGAATGAATCGTCAGGTACACCGAGGGTGAAAGCACGCCTCAACATTCAAAAAAGCATTGCTGGAGGAAAGAACTTCAAAAGACTGGAGGTCCAAGACTGAAGTGGAAAACCACCAAGCAAGGACCGCCAATGCAAGACGCCGACGATCAAGGATTCAATATCAGCACGCAAAAGGGCAGATGAAAGAACCAGCTGGCTGTCCAAAAGAAGGCAGAAGCTGGAACCTCAATACGAAAACAATCAAGCTGGCTGTCCCAAAGAAGGCAGAAGCTTGCTTCCAGAAGATTTGAAAGAGGCACGAAATATATCAAAACATAAAAGAAAACAAGAACACATACAAAACGAAACACCAAGAGGTCATCACCAGGACATGAAATCCAACCCGCCCTCGAAGGCAGCATTTTCATCAGCCCATCTGCTTGATGGGATGGACCGGGGAAGATCAAGCTTGCAGTGTGGATTCTACGGCGATGGAAGGTGGTGAAAGATGGCAGAGAGCGGACTAGAAAGGGAGAGAGGACCAATGCCATCGAAAAGTTGAGCCACTACATGGGTATGGTGACCCCATTTCCCCAGGAGAAACGATCAATTAACAATTATAGCACCGAGGCTGGTGGGAGGGAGCAGGTTTGGGAAGGGAGGTGGGAGGTATACTCAAAGGAAGAGCGGTAACGGTCTCTGAAATTACCGGGAAGATGGAGGAAGACGGACAGAGAGGGCAAGAGAGGGTGGAACGCAAATGGTGACCAGGATGAAGGGATCAAAGGAAGGAGGCATTGTTTCACTAGTTGGTCTGCTGTCTGTGATGTTTCGGAGGACACGGGTGCCTGTGGATGTAAATATTTGGGAATGGACACGGATTGGATTGGTTTGTAGTGAGACTGTGTTCGACATTCAACATGAACTTTTGCCGAGTAAAATACCACACTAGCATCTGCTTTACTTTAGTGCAACGTAATCTAAACCCCTCACAACTCCGACTATAACTCCGCGCGTGGAGGAGTACCCAACCTGTGGAAGACAGAAGGCTTGATCGACTTCTACATGGCACATCATGCGGCGGGCTGCGAGGGCACTTTCTACATTGCCTCGCATCCAGCAAAGGTCTTCTGGTCGGAGAAGTATCCTGACTGAATCCTACTCCCACGGTCCGCCACACCCTCCACTTCTTGAGCAAACGATTGGGGAGCACTTCGCATCTATAGTGTCCAGATACGGGGCTCGAACAGCGTGAGTGTCACTGGCTTCCACTACGTCGGTTGTAATTGGCTCAAGTACGAAGTGTCATATCTCGTCACCAGCGCACGCGCCTGACGTATGAAGACCTGAACAAGAAGAGCAATGCCTTGGCTCGAGGACTTTCCTCTAGAGGCGTCAAGAAAGGTGATAGAGTAGCAGTGTCATTGGGGAATGGTATAGAGTTTGCTACTGTATATACATGCCACGTAGTACACGGCAGAGAAGGTTTACGGTTTACAGGCAACTTACGCTCTTTTCAAGATTGGTGCAATACTTGTAGGTAACCTTCTTCACAAGTACAGTACGTTATTCATCTTTCCAGTAATCTGCCCTTTCACCTTTGTCGGTAAATATCGAACGCTTTTCTGTTGCCAATCCGCTTAAGATCTTATATTAAAGCGCATTGTAGAACATGTCTTTACTTTCCTAAAATGAGAGCAAACTGATCTAACGCTGTGACTTCGTCTTTTCTTCTTCCAATCCCGAGATCAAGAGCATGCGAGTACATGACGCTCATTTGACTAGGTGCCCCTGAACCCCAGCTTCAACGCTCAACAGTTCATCGCAGCGCTTAGCCATCTTCAAGTCTCGCATCTTATTATCGGCACCGAGACGAACCTGCCCAGAAGAGAGCCTCGCTCGAACATTCCCCTCCTCCAGCAACTCGTTCCAGACCTCCAATCTAGACGATTGGAGTCAGACGTCGTTCCGTCACTCCAACAGATCGTCATCGTCGACAACTCGGAAGGCCGGGTCAACGCTTCCTCACTTAAGCCTACCACTACTTACAATCATGTCTTGTTCGATGGAAGAGGCCTGGAACCCTTACCGTCAAGCTCGCTACACCCCCAAGACATCATCAACATCCAATTCACATCCGGTACCACTTCCCTTCCCAAAGCAGCCTGCCTGTCCCACCGCTCAATCCTGAACAACGGCAAGAGTATCGGCGACAGAATGCTTCTCACCGAGCACGACATCGTATGTTGTCCCCCACCACTCTTCCACTGCTTCGGCAGTATCTTGGGCTACATGGCGACGGCAACGCACGGCTCAGCCATCGTATTCCCCGCCGAGGCCTTCGATCCCTACGCTACGCTCAAAGCCGTGCAAGAAGAGAAGTGTACAGCCCTCTACGGCGTTCCGACAATGTTCATAGCCGAGCTCGAACTGCTCAAAACCAGCACGGTGCCATACGCAGGCTTCGAGCACTTGCGGACCGGCATCGCAGCCGGGACAAGTGTCCCCTCCGAACTCATGCGGAAGCTGCACAAGATACTCAATTTGACTGAGTTGACAATCTGCTACGGTATGACAGAGACGAGTCCAGTCTCCGCAATGACCACCACGGACGACCCGCTAGAAAAGCGTATAGATAGCGTCGGCAGACTGCTCCCACATGTAGAAGCCAAAGTCGTCGATTCCACAGACGGCACCACAATTCTTCCCATCGGCCAAAGGGGCGAGCTCGCAGTCCACGGCTACCTTGTCATGGACAAATACTGGAACGATCCCGATCGAACAGCCGAAGTCATGATACCCGATGACACCGGCAAAATATGGATGCACACCGGTGATGAAGCGCAGGTGGATGCCGAAGGCTACATCAAGATAACAGGTCGCATCAAAGACCTCCTCATCAGAGGTGGAGAAAACATCCACCCGCTCGAGATAGAAAACTGCCTCTTAGCCCATCCAGCCATCGAAGACGTTAGCGTCGTAGGTTTGCCAGACGAAAGATATGGCGAGGTAGTCGCAGCCTTTGTGATTCCGCACAAAGATGGCGAAATCACCACCGAAGATGTTAAATCGTGGGTACGGGAGAAGCTCAGTCACCACTTAGGTACCTCCTCCCCTCCCCCAATAGTACCATAGAGGTCCTCCGCTCAAACGCTCACCTGCCCTCCCCAGTACCCAAATACGTTTTCCAGGTATCCACCTATCCCAAAACCGCAAGCGGTAAGATCCAGAAGTTCAAATTGAAGGAAGACGGTATCCAACTCTTGAAGGACGGCAAAAACCTACAATAATATCACTTCCTACATCCATGAACAAAACGACTATACATAACGCTCTCCCTCTCTTTCACGATCCATCGCTCCTACCCATCTCCGAAAATCCCTTCTCGTCAACCTCCGCGTCGCCAAACTCCCTACATACCACCACTCCCATCCCGTCTCCCAACCCTTATCTCGCGAAATCCCATTTCATTAATCCCCTCCTTCACACCACCCAATCCAACTATACCGATCCATTATCTACAACCCACAACCCACCATCTCCACCTTTCCTCCACCCCTGATATCCAACCCCACCTTCAAACACTCCAACCCCATTCCTTGCACACCGCACACACTCCCAGCACCATAAAACGATTCATGGCGGGAAGATTGAAAACGCTTTGTATAAAGGGATGAAGACAAGAAACAGGAAGGGAGGAAAATCCGTGGAGAAACGTAGCTGCAGAACCGATTCGACCTGCGACAAACTTCATTGTATAATCTTACACTACGACGTCATCTGAGAGCTTCCACTATGCCGTGATAGAACACGTGTTCTCATGAAGGTATGCACTCCAGGACATGCACCCAGCAGACTAGAGGAGATATTATTCGGTCACTACGAAACCGTCAATATACATACATACGCCTCATAGGCTATGATCCACCAAACTCCATACTAGAACCCTCATAGTACCGTGAGGATAAACATCCACCACAAGCTTGCCAAACTGGCTCGATGTTGAATGGAGATGATCCATAGCTTCGATCCACACCTTTTAAAGATCCCCCCAATCTATCTCCTCAAAGGTGACATAAATTGTCAGAGAAAAAGCAGGGTTGAGATCCCAAATTCTCGACTCTCCGCCCGAGATCATGTCGCGCCAGAAAGGGAGAAGCAAGCAAGAGTCGTGAAGATCATGTACAAAAAGGCTGGGGTATATCCGCATCCGAATAAGAGGCATTACAGCAGTATCAGATAATTCGAGGGCGCGATCCCGGTCTCCCCGGTCTCTTTCTTCGCCTGCCACCATCGGCCACTCACGTCCGAAACCTCTAGTATTTCGTGCTTGGCGAAACTGATTTCGTTCGCGTCGTCTGGGTTGGCTGTGTACGAGTATATGGCCTTTGCACGGTAGGGGTATTCCGTTGGTGATGTGACGTCGTGTCTCGGGTCGTGATGCTCGGGTCCTATCCCTCCCAATGGTGCTGCGGTCATTGGGGGGTGGTTCGGTGGTGATGCGGACCTTGCGCCTTGTCCGAAGCGAGGCTGCGATTGCTGACCTGCGAGACCTCCTGGATAGCCTGATACTGGCGATGAGGTCTCAAAGCCGTTAAGTTGAGCGGACGTGTACATTTGTGGTGCGTGATTGCCTGTCTGGGTCGTCTCGTGGCCGTTGTGCGGAAAGTGTGGGCTGATAGGTCGGCTGTTGCGTGTTGAGCTGCGCTGCTCTTTGTGCAGAGCGAAAGAGTCAATGTAGCCTCTGTGTGTCGCTTGTGGCATTGAGCCAAAGTAAAATATCCAGACTATCTAGGGTTCGTTAGTATGCAAATGCGGCGTAGGTTACTGGCGGACATACCATGACCATTGAGAGTAGGATGAATCCAGCTGCCGATGCTTCTGTTGCGCCGTCTGAAGAGTATACCAGAGTATTGATCAAGGATGGCGCGTACGTCAAGCCTGCTGCTAAGAATCCGACGATCTACCACGATATCAGCACATGGGATATTGGTGAAGGAGACCAGTGTAAAGGTTCGTCTTACAGCCACATGGTACGTCTGTGTAGAATTTGAGCCCATGACAATAAAGACACCCATTATCACGCAGAACATGTATACTATAACCCACCACACGAAATTCGGGAACTTTGAAGTTTTGCGTTGCGCTACGATAGATGCAACGAAGGTGATGATCCACGCAAGCTATTGGAAGAGGGTGTTAGCAATGTGTATGCTGCACTTTCATGTTAGCGTATGTGGATAGACTTACATAGGCAATGGATAACGTCGCCAGTGCGAAAGGGTCGCCAACGATATGCCCTGTGATCCGTCAGCATGCGCAGCCACTCATGATCATGACCGTTTCGTACCAAAGCTGAATCCTCGCACGGAACCCCGCCTCCCAGCATTAGCCTCCAGGTTGTTCATCTTATCCAAGGCTGGAGATTGAAGGCTGCCGTATGATGAGGGCATAGAGAACCCAGCGCAGCCAAATTTCCTCCACGCAAATACTGAAGTTGGCTTGCTACTGTTGTCTCAGATCTCTCAGATGTTCCCTTTATGCCCGTCCAAACTCGGCTTTATTCGACTAGATCGGACAGCACGACTTTGATGTTGATGGTTGAATTTGGGATCTGCGGCGTGGTGAGGGGTTTGAATTAAAGAGTTTTTGTCGCACTGGCCAAGGAAGTGCGGATGAAATATGGCCGACAGGAAGGAAGCAGCAGCAGCACCGGAAGGTCAAGGTACGGTAGAAGGAGCGTGTGAGTCGTGAGAAATGTTGATGTTCGGAAGTGGAGGGTTGGTTGAGCGTTGATGTTATTGCGCGACAGGAGAGTAGAGTGGCTGTGGTTTCAGAGGAACGGAAGGCAGCGTAGAATAAGGCGTAGCGCCTCCTCTAAAATTAACCCTTGAATAAGATTCCCTGCCAGTCAGCGCTCGAGGTAGCGATTGTCTTCAGACTTGGCTAGGGATGTGAGGTCGACCGGAGAGATAATCATTGGTTGCCAACGGAGGGAGGTATTGATTGGTATGCTGTTCGATAAGTTCAGCGTGACGACAAAGACAATGGTTACACGTTACACGTGGGGAACCTTTGGGGTGATACGCGTATCAATATTCTAGGACTAGGACTACTACACTTATGGAGATGACTGCGCTAAAGCCAGGAACGGGTTCTAGACCCGAAGAATATTTGTGGACCCAACGGCCTTGAACAACAGGCACCAAAGGCATTTCTTTGGTCCGACAATGCGCATAGATAATACATATTGCGGCTACCTGCTCGAAATCTTCACACTTCTTGCGCAAGGGTCCACTTCAACTCTTAATCTCTCTTCATGGTCAATTCCATACTCACTGGATTTGCAGAATCGGAAACCCTATACGTGTCCACCGCTCGAAGTCTCCAAGGCAGAATCCAGGTCTTGTGCCGATCGTACTGCATTCCCATAGGTATCCAGTAGCATAACGGCATGCAGCGTAGGAGTGTTGCGCCGTAGCGGCGAAACCTTGTAACAGCTCGTTGTTCAAGCATCGACACACCCACGTCGAACCCGACGTATGTGCAAGCTGCTCTCACAGTACGATCAACGCGGTTCATTGAACAGGTGGCATGGACCGCATAGCTGGTCTTCGGGAGGGCCGTGATGAATTAGTATAGCTGTAATGCCGAGGAGTGTCTTCAGGGCTGGTGGGGCTCTCAAGAACAGCTGCTCGCCATCCTGGATTTTTATTGTAATTTCCTGATCCAGTCTGACCTTCATCACGGCCTATATGTCCCCATCTCTTTCAGCTCCTTCGCCTTCAGCCCTTCCACCCTCCTAACCCTCTTCTCCACATCCACCGTCCTCCCTTCCCACTCGCTCCAACACTCGCTTCCCCCCAATATACCCGCCTCATACCACCGCTGTATAGCCTGCGCACTCCTGGCTCTCAGCTCCGATATCTCCCTAGCATGCGAGTCTTGTAGAAGCCTTATTTGGGCAAGCCGAGGTTGTAGTGCAATCAACGCTGCTGAAAATTCTGCAGGAGCAACGGGTAGATCTTTGACGGCGTGGAGACATGATGCAGTGGTATAGTATGAGGAAGCACAAGAGCTTATGATGGAGAAGAGCTCGGCTGTGGAAAGGGTTGTGGGAATGTCAGAGGTGGGGGGGTGGAAAAGGTCAGGGTATCTTGTGTCTAAATCATACTTATCAGTGGAGGCAGTAAGAAAGCGAGAGCGAGACTAACACAGATTCATCAGCTTTTCGATGTCAGGTGAACTTGTAGACAAGTTTTGCATATTGTTCTCTAGTCTTGCGAGGCGGGCTTGCACCGTGCTGTCTTTGCCTTGACTCGCGACCTGCTGTAGCGGACCTGCCGCATTATCGCTACCGCTCAAGTACCATTCGACTTTTCGAAGACGATTCTCGAGCGAGTCTAGCGTTGCTAAGGCGGTCTTCTCTGAGTCAATACTCATCGTTGGAAGTGAGCGCAATATGGAAGGTTTGGACTGGACCATTCCATCCAGTGTAACAAATTCATCGATATTCGAATATGCTAGGACGATATTCATATTCGAATATGAATATCATAGTAGCGTATTCATATTCGAATATCTAACCGAATATATTCGAATACCTATTCGAATATCTTACCTAAAATAGTACTCCTTATAAATTAGCAGGATTAGTAATAAATTATATACTTAGTAAGCTAGTCTAGATTACTAAGCGTTATAAATAGTACTTTATTATATAATCTAACTAGATATACTAAAAATATATACTATTTTTAGTATATTACTATAATTAGATATATTCGAATATTATTCGAATATCCTAAAATAACGTATTTATATTTAAATATCCTACTAGTATATTTATATTCGAATAAATATCCGAATATATTTGAATATATATTCGAATATGAATAAAATCGTTGTTACACTGATTCCATCTGCTATAAAACTCCCTGTGTCGATTATTGCACTAGCCGGCTACGTCAAGGATACGCTGCTACTACTAGAAGGGTTCACCCTTCTGGTCCACACTTACTTCTGGTCCACGCCCTCGCTTTCCACAACGATAGACTTTATCAGCTTCTTTTCGCTATAAGTATTACAGGAAATCTTACGCTAAATAATTCTTACAGCAAACTTATATTAGAATCGGCTTAGTTGAGGATCTATAGATGCGAATACCATTAGGCCTAAGAAGGCTAAGAGTGCCCTAGAGCTAGGGCCGGGAGTACGGAGTCTCAGAAGCTCCGAGCCGCTAGCCCCTTGGGGTTGGACCAGAAGTAAGTTTGGACCAGAAGGGTGAACCCTTCTATAGCTTGCCGAACTTGAGCCGACACTCGCGCTACCAGCTGCCAGAAGTTTGTAAATTTAGCATCGTCTGATCTCAGCAGCATATTGAACACTATTCCATGGGACCTCCACTCCTCAGAAACAGCATTACGACAGGCATGGAGTCGTCGTTAGTCGTTCACATATCTCTGAAGGTAGCTCTGGACAACGGTTCCACCTGTCTAGAAGTGAGGGCATGAATGAGAAGACGCCGAAAGGCTCCCCACGAATCTACCAGACGTCAACGTTGGGATACAGCCCTCGGAACTCATGGTTTGAGGAGGGTGCTCTATCCACCTTGGAACTCTCGATATTCCTCGTCTCAACTATTCGATATTGCATGAAATCTTGATGGCCGAGCTCAGTATATACTGTTTGAAGGTTCTTTGACTGCCGCTCAACACAGAGCTCTGATTTCTCCAGCAGGTGGTGTACTTACGCTTCGTTGGATATATAGGGCATTTCTCTCTTGTCGTTGAATGCATGAGGTACATCTTTGAAACGACAAGGTCTCAACCCTTTCACATGTCGCTTCATCTTCCGCATTGATTGCCTCTTCAAAAGGGGACCCGTCGTAACGAGTTGGGGAGTTTCTTTTTGACACTCTGATGATTTACCCCCAAAAACTTTCTCTACCAAAGTTCAAATGAAATAGCCTCGATGTTCCAATTATACATTCAGAGCCATACTATTCACGGCATTCGAGTGGTCACTAACTCGACACATCTCTTTACGCAATTACAAAGGTGACGCTTCGTCTCTCGTTATCAGGTTATTGCTTGTCTAAAATTCCCCTGCGCTTTGGAGCTAAGGCTATCAAAGCTCTTATCAACAGGCATAATAATAGCCCAGCTGAGGGCAGATTAATAGAAAAATTATCAAGGCTAAAGATTCGGTGCACTCCTATTGGATCGGAAAGCGCCCTGAACAAGAGTGTGCATGATGGGGGCCAAAACATACAAGCTCGCTACCCCTCCGTGCCCTCCTGCATCGCACTGCATGGCTGCACGGGGTGAAGGCAACTCCTCACTGTACTGACTTAATTACAATGTTTCGTCTGCTTATCTCTATGACTCAAGTGTTCCAATCTTCATCCTCCTCCTCTTGTCTTTCCCAGCATGTTTTCCAGTTACCTTCTGCGCCTTTACATCCTTCTCCTTCATTTTCCCCACCTACTGCTCGCAAGTACGCCCGGAACACTCGCCTTTTTTATCGACTCCGTATGTGGTCAAGCGAGCATCATCAATCCAACCGTCAACCTCCCCGTGGACACCTGCCTCGTCACCCCCGGCGCATCCGGCATCGCCGTCGAAACACTACCACCTTGCACCACCGGCAATGCCACATTGATCCTATATCGAGACAAATCTTGTGCAAACCAAGACACCTCCGGCATCAAGTTCGACCAGGAAAATTGCTATTTTGACGGTCCCAATGGCGTCCCCGCCGTTATGTTCGCATGCAAACAAGACGCCAGAGGCACAGTCGCAACGGCCACAACCACCGCTTCTGCAGGCTCGTCCATCTTGCCAGTCGCGCCGGGCTCGCCCGCTACTCCCTCACCAGGCGGACCGACGGACCAGGCCACGCCCGCTTCGAACGGCGCTAGCACCATATCAACTACAAATCCTTCACCCATCGCCTCCAACTCTTCGCCAACGAAGACTCCCAGCGCCGACGGCAGCAGTGGGGGCTCTGGGTCAGGACTGAGTCAGAAAGAACAGATCATAGTGGGTATTGTGGTGCCTGTGGCAGCGATCGTAGTCGCGCTCTTGGCCTGGTGGTTCCCGTGCATGCAGCGGAAGAGGTGACATGACCAGGCCGAACAGCATCAGATGATGCACAGTCCGCCCCACGGGTTCGTGCTACCGGCCGCTTCGGCTGGAAGAAATCCTGATCAGGGACCCAGGAGCTTGGGGTGGCATGGGTACGAGGGGAGGCCGTGGTAGTTGGGCTAACGATGTCCGGGATTGTAGCCTATGCTTTGGAGCACGGATGGGTATTCGTTGGTTGTATGTATGTGGAGTGGGGAGAGTCACGAGGATTCTTTGGGTTGGGGTCAGATCAATAATTCGCTTCTTATGTGGTGTACGATACCGAGAAGGGCCATACCGTTGCAACAATTCCCTTCTTTTGGGCGGTTTATGTTGTTATGATCCTTATGAATCTGGGAATGAACCGTATCTTCATAGCGTACCACACTGCATCTATAGCGAATGCTTTACCATGGAACGAGTCTGTTGGTGGGAGATGATATATGAAAGGCCATTTCATTGCTGCAGAGTTCTTGAGATAATGGTCATCAGCTTGAGCATCCTTTGCAGCGGTCTCAGATATTCAATCTTCCATTCCAGATGATCGTTCGTGAAATGATTCACAGCAGGAATATATCTTGAAGGGTCTTTCAGTGCTCGAGAGTGACCTGCTGGAGCTGGCGGCCATTTCTCAGAGGATCGTTTGTGAAGGGTCATTTGCGGGAGCTTACTTGGCTACTAGGTCACCCTTTGACACGGTGATTACATTGAGCATTGTATGCACCGGCAGTCACTCTTCGGAACTGGGCTGTGAATTATATGTACTATTGGATAGGGGACAAAAAGCACAATGCCATCTTCCATGCTTCATTCGTTCGATGCCTAATGGAATCTTATCAACCGGTCTATCTGGCGTGTAAGTTTGAGAAAGAGAAATCGGACGTCAAGTTGCTCAGAGATTAGGTCGGCAGCACGATGCATATAACATTGATGCCGAGGGTCGGTTGCAAAAGTCACCCTCAGCGAAGGCGCCATGGAGTGTCATCCGGCTGAGCTAACCTGGAGAGGCTTAGCGACCCGGCTGCCGGCCGATCACAGCAACGTTGCGAAAACTTAGAGAGCGAGAGAGCCTCAGAGCGAACCTCGGAACAAACATTCACGACATCCTACCATATGGACATTCGGCTGCAAGCATTGGTTACATGCCACTGATGACAAGAATCTTAGTCGACGCCCCAGAGGCCCTGAGTGCCTTTCGATCCTTGGTGAGCAAGGTACAGCTTGTAGCATTACCTCGTCTCTGCATTTTCGTCTTACAGGTTTCGCCATATATATGTACCGTCTCATGTATTTTGGAAGCTGCCTCTTGGTTCTTGACAGCTCCCAGCCTCATGGAAGCTAAATCTTATTTTCCTGAAAGCTTTACAACTAGCGGCAATGCTTGTGGTTGGGGTATACAGATGTGCCAATAACAGTAGCTCGACTACGGTCATTCCAAGGTCGACAATCCTCCTTATCAGCATCACAGACCGAAAGTCAAGGAGTAACTCATATGCCGGTACGATCAGTGATGTCGAATGGACATTTGGCGTTCCAAAAAGGCCTTCTTGCATGTGAGAATCATATGATTGGGGGCTTTCGCTGATCATCGGAAACACGCTAAGCCTGTATGTCGTATGCCGTAAGCGAACAAGAAAACCTCTTTCAGGCCCCACCAGACACTTGAAACCACCCGAGCTGCAGCTCTACTACCATAAGCAGCAGATTATGAGATGTCAGCTAGCCTTTTATCGGCAGATGTGCTCCGTTGTCGAGGGTGGGTCTCGGCATGTTACCATACCATCCTACTTGTCTTTGGGGCCACACTGCGTCTTCCTTATTCCTACGAGTAAGAACGCGCAATCATCTACGAGGTTACAGTCACTGGGTTTCGTAAGGTTTTCTGTCTTCGTGCTTACTATAGGGGGGGATCATTCCGTTCCAAGGTGTTTGAAAAGGCCAACTAGGCCACCCAGCTATCTTAGTGGCCCATAGATGAGATGACGCCCGCTGTCAGATCTCGAGTCTGCATATTGGCGACCATGCTTCAGCTCGTTAATCCCGTCATGGGATCCACGTGGCAGTGAGAGTCATATTGTCTGCCCATTTCCTAAGCCTATGCCATTCGATGTATCGATGGACCCAAGCAATCTGCTTCTCCAGTACTGCTGTTCGACTCTCTTCTCTCTCGTATCTACATCTCAGAGTTCCCTATCCTCGTCTCATACTTTGGATTCGTGGTAGTACTGGAAGTGGGCCCTCATTCCGAGGTTTAAGGCGCCAGTATTCAATCACGACGCCCTTGCAGATCTAAATGTTATGCATATGGAACATCATGGTGGGATCTGTTGCTTGAGCTGACCGCTTAGCCATGGGGCCTTATCGTTAAGCGGTGGGAGGTTACATAACGCGTGTCGTTCCGTCTTCAGTGTTGGGGGTTTCCTAAAGAGGCTTGATCTTCGCCGTCAGATACCCCAAACCCAATTATCCAGGCACATCATCGTCAAATACCGCACTCCATAAGCTCCCTCAGATGTTGTACGCCTAACACTCCATGCAGGTACGAACATGCTCGCCATTATCGGCCCATGCCATACCTCCACTGCATAGTCCTTGTGGAGATGCAGACCCACAATTACGGTGTCCGAGCATGATCGACCAACAAATCCTGTATTGGGACTATATACTTCAGCCCCGGTTAAAAAAACCCTTCTGCTCTGTCATCAGCCATGCATCTATAAGAAGCGGACTTGCGCACTCTAAGATTCGGCACCTTCATCTGCACCCACCAACTATCTGACTCAGAAACCCCCATCGAATTACTACTTTCAATTTCATCCAACCGGCCATTCCAACACCATCTCTCCGCTCCAAACCTCATCAATTCACCAAATACGATCACAAAATGTACACCACTACCTTCCTCGCTCTCTTCCTCACCGCCCTCGCTCCCACCGTCCTCTCCACTCCCGCCAAATCTTATCACGGTCCACACACCAAGCCAAGCGGCGTTCCATACCCAACAGGCACAGGCACCGGTGGCATAATGCCTACCGGCACCGGTATCTTCCCAACTCGGACTGCCGCCCCTTCCAGCGGATTCATGACGACTACATACAAGCATGGTGGACCTAAGCCCTTCTCTTCTATGTTCGAGCCGCTAGAATCGATGATCTAGATCGCTTGGTATGATTGCCTCTGCCAATCCTCAAAAATGTCTTGACTTGGACGGTGACAATTCAGTTACTTATAAGTTCCATAGATGCATGAAGAGACTAATTAACATCGGCATCCATCGAAAGACGCGTTACACAAACGAGAACTGGACACTATGTTGCGTTTCGGAGGAGTCGCTGTATAGGGTCGGCCACTCATTAGACTCCTTATGAGATCAGACAGATGTTCAGAATCACCGGCAGTGACATGGATCAAATAAACAAATGTTATAGCAAATACCCACGACACGACAACTCAAAGTAACAGGTATCCGCCCGCTTCGGTGATACATGCTTGAGTGTTTAGGTGATGATCCTGTAAGTCGATGGCACTGCCCATAACCCACCGTCATACCGCCGCCTACCAGTTATCCCAACCCAAGTCCTATTAATCCCACAATCCCACAATCCCACAATCGCACTCCAACCCCTCCCCCTTCTCATCCCCCCTC
>JAABUV010001073.1_pt1 | contig 40161 bp, 35 predicted proteins | sample 5559971 | NCBI WGS metagenome assembly JAABUV01 (sample SAMN10711881, study PRJNA513362) | rock metagenome | isolation source: Antarctica rocks | place: Antarctica: Victoria Land, Knobhead nord | collected 2015-12-19 | reverse complement strand
TGATGTAGATTGAAATCTTCTACGATCAGTTGTTCGCAGTCGTTCTTGAGTAGTTCGTTCAAACGAGAAATGATTAAAGATCTCTCTGTGAATGTAGTAGACAGTGAGCATGAATTGTAGACGTTTAGAAGTCTTAGCGTCTGCGTTTCGTCGTCTGTGTTGCGAGTTAATATTCTGATAGAGCAAATGTCTGACTCAGCTGTTTCTACTACTCATTGATCGAATCTTAGACATTTGTTAACGTATATGCATGTTCTTGATTGAGATGACGAGTTTTTCACTAGATGAAAGAAGTTGTGTGCTGAGCTAAATGACTGCAAGCCGTTGTTGTTGCGACCTTGCTCCTGTATAGCTGATCAATACTCAATTATAAAAAGAAATATTAATTTTCAAAAATAAACAACATTAAGCTGATTAACTTCAAGCATGATAAAATATTAAATTATGAGTTGCTATTAAGAATTCTACTCAATGAAAGTCATTCATTTTATTTGAAAATGATCATCATAAGTTTTTCAAGTTTTTAAATTCATTTATATTCATTAATGAAGATGAATTGATATGAAACAGCTGAAGAATCAAGATTGATGACAAGCTTGAAATAAATGTTAATCATTTCAATATTGAGAGTATTCATATTGTTCATGTAATATTCAGACTAAAAAATGATGTTGTTGAACACATTTTCATTAAACATCATCATGATGTTTCTTATTTATACATATTCATTAACAAGTTATTTGAACATTTAAAGAAAATATATAATGATTTAAATTGTAATTGTAATTCATACATTCTTGTGACATCAATTTAAGTTCAACTCATGAGAAAAACTATGTTATTTGTATTGAATGAACAAAACTCTCTGAGAGAGAAAATCACTCATCGACTACATGATGACTTCACATCATCAAAACAATAAATTTGAAACAATAATATCAATAATGAATAGATTGATCATCAAGTCGAGTTTTCATACCTACATTCTGACTCGACTCGATTACTTGAATCAAACATCTCAACTCGATTCAATTACTTGAATCAAACATTCTGATTTAACTTGATATCGATTTTGAATCAGAGTTCGATTCAAATTCTTGATTCAACTCATCAAGCAATCAAAAATGACGTCAAAAGAGCTAAATATAGAAATTTTTCCGGTTTTTCGCCTTTGCATTACCTTTTTGCATTATCTTTTTGATAGAAAGTCATAAAGAGAAACGTAAAGAGAAACATGAAGAAAAACATGAAGATTGTTTGATAGAGAGCTTTGATAGAGAACTATGATAGAAAGCTATGATAGAAAGTCATGACGAGAAACTATGAAGATTGTTTGATAGAGAATCATGAAGGAAAGTCATGAAGAAGAGTCATGAAGAAAAGTCATGAAGAGAAGCTATGATAGAGAAACATGAAGATTATTTGATAGAGAGTCATGATAGAAAGTCATAATAGAAAGTCATAATAAAATATCTATCTATCTATCTTCATGTCTTGACGAGTCGAATCGAGTATTTCAAATCAATACTCGATTTCATTCTTCTGACTTGACTCAATTACTCAAATTGAACATCTTGATTCAACTCAAATACTTGAATCAAGAATTCTGATTTGAATCAAGTCTTGACGAGTCGAGAATTCGACTTGATCTCGATGATTCAACTTAATGCAACCAGTCTAATAATGAATCTATAGCTTTTATTCAGCATGTGATGCTTAAATAAACTCTTGATGAAAGTGTTTATGTTGTTTATTTGCAATTCATCGTTCTTACTCTGCTCTTCATTGATGACATTTTATACAATGATGTTTTGATCTTTGATTGCAAAGATAAATTCTTCACATTCATGATGCTTGTGATTGTAACGCAGAAAACTGTGTTCTTCTGCTTGATGATTGTCATTCATCGAGCAGAGAAATATATGATGAAAGAAAGACGTGAATGATGAAAAGATAAAGTGTGATTGTATTGAATAATTCTTTTCTTCTTTTGATTTGACTTATGTCATGTAAACATTGAATAGATTGTTAGTATAAATGTGCAATCACAATCATTCAATACATGATTCTGATCAATAGTAGAGAATGTGTTCTGATCATTCTCATGAACTTTCAATTTTTCATGTAGATAGATGTATGACTTGACATCAAGTAAAAAAGATGAGTTCAAAACTTTCTCAGTATATCAGCATGATTGACAAGTCACTACTTCTTTGAACACTGTAATCATGATTCTCAGACTCATCATCTGAAATGACTATTTTATCTGATATCTTTTCATTAATTACTCAATGATACTGTTGATGTGATGAAGATATTTTAATATCAACACAATCAACGAGTCATGAATTCTTTGATCACTTGTAATCACAACTTTCAGACTCTTCATCTGAATTGTTTATTTCATTAACAGTATTTTTTCATTTCTTACTGACATTGACATGTCATTAATCTTCTTTGTAGATTCATTTTCACATAGATAGATGTATGACTTGATGTCAAGTAAAGAAGATGAGTTCAAGCTCTTTCAGTATATCAGCGTTATCAACAAGTCACTACTTCTTTGAACATTGTAATCACGACTTTTAAACTCATCATCTGAAATGACTATTTTATCTGATATCTTTTCATTAATTACTCGATGATACTGTCGATGTGATAAAGATGCTTTGATATCAACGCAGTCAATGAGTCGCAAATTCTTCAATCACTTGTAATCACAACTTGTAGATTCTTCATCTGAATTGTTTATTTCACTAGCAGTATCTTTTCATTTCTTACTGACATCGACATGTCATTAATCTTCTTCGTAGATTGATTGTGACTGTTAAAAAAGATGTTGTCGCATAAATGAAAACTCTGCATGATGACTTTTCTGATCACGCAACATTTTAACATCATTCAAACTGCGTTGAATTGAAATTTCTTGATTCTTCTGACTTCTATTTAAACACAGAATAGAATCAAAAGATTCATAATCAACATCATGTACAGATGAATCTTGTCATTGATCAATAATGATTTAAATAAAAATCAAAAGTATCATCATAAATATAATGCTTTGAAATAAATTAACAAGTCTTTACTTTAAGTTCATGAATCTATTCAATTATCTCAACTATAATAATTGCATTCTGATGAATGATTTTCAGAATAAAATCAATAATCATTTGCAAAATACTTTATTAATTTATTTTAAGAATTTTGTTTTACTCATTTATTTAAAGATTGATGATGAGATTCATCTGTACATGATGTTGATTATGAATCTTTTGATTCTATTCTGTGTTTAAATAAAAGTCAAAAGAATCAAGAAATTTCAATTCAACGTAGTTTGAATGATGTTAAAATGTTGCGTGATCAGAAAAGTTATCATGCAGAGTTTTCATTTATGCAACAACATTTCTTTTAACAGTTACAATTAATTTATAAAAAAGACTAATGACATGTTAATATCAGTAAAAGATGAAAAGATACTATTAGTGAAATAAATAATTCAGATGAAGAATCTGCAAATTGTGATTACAAGTGATTAAAAAATTTACAACTCATTAACTGCATTGATATTGAAACATTTTCATCACATCAACAATGTTATCAAGTAATTGATGAAAAGATATCAGATAAAATAATTATTTCAGATGATGAATCTGAGAATCATGATTACAATGTTCAAAGAAGTACTGACTTGTCAATCATGCTGATATACTGAGAAAGTTTAAACTCATCTTCTTTACTTGATGTCAAGTTATACATCTATCTACGTGAAAAATTGAAAGTTCATGAAAATGATTAAAACACATTCTTTACTATTGATCAAAATCATGCATTGAATGATTGTGATTACATGTTTATACTAATAATTTATTCAATGTTTACATGATACAAATTAAATCAAGAAAAGAAAAGAATTATTTAATATAATTATACTTTATCTTTTCATCATTTGCATTTCTTTTTCATCATATATTTCTCTGCTCAATGAATGATAATCATCAAGCAGAAGAACACAGTTTTCTATGTTACAATTACAAGCATCATAAGTGCAAAGAATTCATCTTTTTGATTGAAGATTAAGACATCATTGTATAAAATATCATCAATAAAGAGCAGAATAAAAATGATGCATTGCAGATAAACAGCACAGACATGCAACAAAAGTTCAAGCATCACATGTTAAATAAAAGCTATAAATTCATTATTAATAACATAGATTCAACTTCATTGTTTCAACGACATGAAGTCATCATGTAATCAATGAGTGATTTTCTTTCTCAGAGAATTTTTAGACTGATTGTCGAGTCGAGTTTTCATACCTACATTCTGACTCGGCTCGATTACTCGAATCGAACATCTCGACTCGACTCAATTACTCGAATCAAACATTTTGACTCAGCTTGATATCGATTTCGGATCAGGATTCGATCCGAGTTTTCGACCCGACTCGTCAAGCAATCGAAAATGACGTCAAGAGGGCTAAATATAGAAATTTTTCCGGTTTTTCGCCTTTGCATTACCTTTTTGCATTACCTTTTTGGTAGGAAGCCATAAAGAGAAACATGAAGGGAAACATGAAGGGGAACATGGAGGCCGTTTGGTAGGGAGCTTTGGTAGGGGGCTATGGTAGGGAGCTATGGTAGGGGGCTATGGTAGGGAGCTATGGTAGGGAGCCATGACGGGGAACTATAAAGGCTGTTTGGTAGGGAGCCATGAAGGGAAGCCATGAAGGGAAGCCATGAAGGGGAGTTATGAAGGAAGGTCATGAAGGGGAGTCATGAAGGGGAGCTATGGTAGGGAGCCATGACGGGGAACTATGAAGGCTGTTTGGTAGGGAGCCATGAAGGGAAGCCATGAAGGGGAGCCATGAAGGGGAGTCATGAAGGGAAGCCATGAAGGAGAGTCATGAAGGGGAGTCATAAAGGGAAGCCATGAAGAGAAGTCATGAAGGAGAGTCATGAAGGAAAGCTATGGTAGAAAAACATGGTAGGGAGCTATGAAGGAGAGTCATGAAGGGGAGCCATGAAGGGAAGCTATGGTAGGGAAACATGGAGGCTATTTGGTAGGGAGCCATGGTAGGAAGCCATAATAGGGATCCATAATAGAATATCTACCTATCTACCTTCATGTCTTGGCGGGCCGGGTCGGGAATTCCGGGTCGATACTCGATTTCAACCCTCTGATCCGGCCCGAATACTCAGGCCGAACATCTTGATCCGACTCGAATACTCAAGCCAAGAATCCTGACTCGAATCGGGTCTTGGCGGGTCGGAAACCCGGTCCGACCTCGATGACTCGACCCGACGCGACCAGTCTAAGAATTTTGTTCATTTGATATATATAACATAGTTTTTCTCATGAATTGAACTTAAATCAATATCACAAGAATGTATGAATTACAATTACAATTACATGTTGATAGCAGAGTAGTTGATGAGCATTTATTTAATGTTAGAAATCAGCATAAAGTGAGTCATATGAATATCATTTAACTAGTAAATAAATGTTAAGAAAGAAAAGTATCTACAGAAAAGAACTCACAGCTTATATGTATGTTTCTGATCTTTGCGCTAGACTCGAAAGAATTGATGTCTTACACAGATGATGCAGAAACTCGATGACATTATCTTTAGCTCAGATACTCACTAAGCTTGATTAAATTGATCGAGACTAAAATGAAGGCTGAGACTGAGCAAGCTTTAATCAATATGCAATCAACATGCTAAAGTTGATTGTGTATTGATTAGGGTTAGGCTAAATCAGAATCATAACAATATGTATTATGTTGATAATTGCATCTGAAAGTTAAAAGTTGAAAATTTTTAATGTTAAATCAAAAATTGTATGAATGTACATCAAGATAACGCAGATTAATCAAAAATACAGGCTAATAAGTTCAAATATGTTACTCATAGATTGCAAAGTCATTCAAAGAATTTCTAACTCAAAGAGACTTAAAAGAAGTGGTTAACTTGAAGAGACTTAGTCACGAAAACACGTTTGAGTTCTGAGGCAACTGCAAAGTTCACAATATTCCAACATTTGATCTAGGCCATCTTGAACAGATTGGCGGCGTCCGAAAATGAAGGACAAGCAGATATGTGCGGGTACAGTGGTATGGCTACCTCTGTAGGAGCGGCTCAGTAATAATGAGCGCCATAATAGCAAGAGGGATAAGAATATCGATACCTGGTCTCGCTATGAAGTCTCAGTCTCCCAGATGCTGAATGTTGCTACTACGGCACGGAAGCTCCTATTGGCTTCCACTTATTGGTCAATGGTTATACGGCGAGGGGGCTAGCGTGCAGCATTCTACCCCCTCGCAAAGTCAGCCTGTTCCGCATGTCAACACGCTTTTCTAGTGACGTCGCTCTCGCTCTGCTTTCCCTGACCCTGGATCGCTTCTACAGCAGCTTTGTCCACAGCGGAACTGCGCGCTGTTCCCGCAAACCACGACTTCTCCGTCCTCCAATTCGAGTACCCCGGCACCTGCGAAGAGAACTCCGGGCCATCATCGACAACCATGTCACGACGAGCAAAGAATCTTGCATTCAGTTCGGCGGATCTATGTTGGTCTAATAGCTAGAAGGTGACTTGACTGCTTTCTAATCTGGTTGCTATTATAAGCAGTTCATTTCCGACTGGTGCTTTCCCCATGGACGGATTACTTATTCCGCAGCAGATGCAAATTTGCTGCGCTGTCTGACCCTCTTACCATACCTATAAAATATATACCTATTGTGGCATCAGCAAGGGAGCAGATAATTGGCTGCTTAGATCCTTAAGCTTACGGGAAGGGAGCCATCAGGAGAGAAAGCAGGGCAAGTAGTGTGGTGGCCCATTGGTATCCAAGACTGTCATATACTGCGAGCAGCAGTAAGCCAGAAATCTATAAAAGGGAAGAATATAAGCCTACTTTGGATGCCGAACAAGGGGAACGCCGCCGCAAACGAACTTCTGGAAAAGCTATTTGCTGCAAGAGCACTTGCAGCATACGAAGGACTATATATAAAATCAGCTCTGTTGAAGAGGATGACCGAAGTCGTATGGGCTGGGGAGAGGTCAAATGAGGAAATAGACTCCAAGAGCCTGGTGGCAGCTATAGCAGTCATGCAGTTGTCAAGTATATCCGCATAAGCTGCTGGGTTGCTTTCAGGACATGCTTCCCGGCTCCCCGACCACTTCATCACAGCGAAAAAAAAAGATTCTATCTCACTATGCGTGCACCAGGAAAGTGAAAATGCCCGAGAACACAAGGGTCATTCCCATTCCAAACAAGCCCGATCCAATAATCGGCACTATCCAGTGAATCGAAGAGAATCTGCAGATTATTTGAGCATTATTCAGACGTCTGAGAACCTGCGGCTTACTGCGTCCACCCAAACCAGAACATCCCAGCTGTTACAAGGGGGGCCCCTACAATAGCTCTTTGGCATAGTTAGCTTTGGCCACACTAGATAGTCAAGGGCTCTGCTTTCATCGCGAAACGAGGTAGAAATGCGGATCTTTCTGATGAAGCTGATTCCGGCTTCACAATAGGAATGAGTCAGAATGTCACACTTACGGCGGCAATTGAAACTCGGGTTCTGTCTCCGATAGGTTCCCTCCTTCGTTCTTACGCTTTTCCACTAGCCGCGAATAATTCCACTGCCACAGCGGACTCATGAACATGGCAGTTAACATTCCCACACCGATTCCAAGAAAAGAGAGCCCGACTTGGTAGAGGGAAAAGCCATGATTGTTCTCAAAAATGACGGCAAAGGCACCAAAAAAGAGATAAAGAATACCCAGGAGCTGCAGCAATGTTTAGCATCGATTATAATCGACACTGAGCGTTACTAACCAATGCCGAATAAATGCACAAGCTCAAGCACATCGGCTCTAACGTGAGGAGCATGAACGGTCTAGAGAGTGATGCTGCAACGGTCTGTAATTGCGTGAGTTTCACGTTCCTGCCAAAATCGTGTCCAAGTCGCAGATTTACCATAAGAATTGAACGGTTCAATTTTTCAATAGGGGAATGCCATCCGTCTTCTCCTGTCTTCTCACGGAGCTTATGCGCCTTGGTTTTGAGCAGCACTGGATGGTATGTCTCAGGAACAAAGAAGACGATAAAAAGCCACTGGATACCGCTCCAAATGAGGAGAGACCAGAACGACCACCGCCTGAATCTATTAGCTCCGCTCGTGGCCTGTTTAACTCATTGTATCATTTACCAGCTTGCATATTGATTGATGAATCCACCTAAAACGGGCCCAAGGACTGGGCCACTGCGGCATTTTAGCTTCTCATGCCATTTAAAGGAAAGCCTGTGATCACCAAACTTACAGAAAAGGCGCAGCTGTGAAAACCACCATCGGAGCTTGTAGCGACGTTTTATCAAACATATCTCCCACAGTACCACCAGCCACCGTGAGGAATGCACCACCTACAAGTCCATTAATGAATCGGAAAGTCACTTCCGTTTCAATGTTCTTTGCGACAGCACATGGCACCATCGATATTATAAAGAGCAGCAACGAGATGACATAAATCCGTCTCCTATCCCTAAGTAAGCATGGTTTCTAAATAGTAAGCCGTGGCAAGCCGGTTCCCCTTCTCATTTCTCCTGCCTCTCCCCCTCCCCCTGCTGCTTCTTCCAACCAAGAGATGGAAGACACGCCATTACTCACCGTCCATAGAACTCACTCAACGGCCCCAACAGCATGGGGCCCAGCCCCAGCCCGAGAATGAACAGACTCAACCCCAAAGTCGCCACGATTTGCGAGCAATCGAATTCTTTCTCAAGCTGCTCGTACGTACTCGTGTATAAAGAGCTCGTGCACGTCACGCACAGTGCGGTTGAAGAGGTGATAGAAACAATAGCCCATTTCCGCCAGACGGGAAAGTTGCGAGGGAAGCTTGGGTCGGACGGACCGTCCCAATCGACTTCTTTAGCTGTGTCCCATCCGGCTGAATATTCATTGCGGTTTGCCGATGTGGCAAGCTCACTGCTGGCTGCATTAAGGGGGGAGCCTCGCGGCGACTGCTTCTCTAAATCGTTGGTTTCGACGAGATCTGCTTGACCGTGGACTCTGTCCTCCTGGTCACTGTGTCCCAGACTGGGAGCGAAGTTTGCATTGGCCATTTAAGCGAGGTCCTAGTCCAAGAGGATCCCAACGCTTGCAATAAGCCAACAAGGCGCGAGAATTTCGAATTTCCGAAGACTTGAGCTGTGTGAAGCCACTGGTTCTAGCTCAAGGATTGGGATGCTTGTAGAATGACGGGAGAAAATGAGGCAGCAACTTCAGAAGCGCAGTAAGGAGCAAAAATATCCTAGGGAGTGAGAGTCTATTCTGCAATAAATTATACATGCCGTGCATGCCTATTGCTTAGTCTGTAATTACCTAGTAACCAACCAAAATATCGCATGCAGGTGCTCTTGCCACTAGAACGCGCTGATAGCGAAATCGCACAGCAGGATTATCGTTCCCCTTTGCGTAAAAGGAGATGGCATCCTAGTTTTCTTGAAAGGGAAAGATGCCTGCGCTCGACAGTGTCACAGCTCCTAACATAGCCTTGGCGGTAAGCCAATCCGAGCATGTCATTATTCCTCTAAGCCCCGGCGTAGCATAATACGACCGTTGTTCTCCACCTGTATGCACGCCATGTGTAGTGCGTAGAGCAACGACCGTTTGACCGTTGCGCCCCCCTCCCTTCATTTTTCCTGATTCCTCTATACTTGCAGCCAATCAAAGCGGATATGTCTGCAGGACGGTCATACGGATGCTCGCAGGTAAAAGCAACCCTCCCGAAGAATGTTGCCCGCCGCACGCCGCACGCCTGCCTACTGCGTACCAGGGTGCGTACCGGACGAGTTTCCCATTCGGGGTTACAGTTGGTGGGGGGTTGGAAAAGTTGAGCCAGGGCCGGAACTTTTTTTTTTGATTTCAACCCCGACTCAACTTTCTGCATATGCTAATCATGAGTTCAAAATTATTTCAATTCCGACTCAGCTTTCTGCATATGCAAATCATGAGCTGAAGAATTAGTATTATATAGCTAAAGTAGCCAAAAGATAAACAGCAAGAGCGAAGTATTGAAGTCGTGCATATGCACAGCTTGAGCGAAGCATCGAGGAAATAGCACAATCACAGGTCACGCATACATCATGAATAGCAAGATGAGCAAAGATTCTTCTACATATGCTTAGCACATGCATCAAACATGTGAATCATGAACTCAACTTGTGACATGCTCATCAACAAGCTATCGTTCACGTTATTCTCATCAGATCTTTCTCATGCGTTTTCTTCTTCATTCTTGTTGTTCAGCTCATGATTTGCATCATCGCTTTTCTCATTGTTTTCAACATTTGCATTGAATGAATCTTGAGCAAGTCGAGTTTCTTCTTAGTATATGCGCGACATATGCGAAGTGCAACACTCATCTTCAAGTCGTTCATCGATGTTTCTTTGTGCTCAGTTGATGCTGCGCATATGCACAGACGAGGCTTTGATAATCAGATGTGAATTTATTTGTGGCCTCGCTTAATGCTCTTGGCATATGATATGCATAGGGTCTGAGGCTTTTCCATTTTAAAGTTCAACCCGACGCCAAGAATCTTTTCCAACCCCCGGCTCAACTTTTCCAACCCCCTACCAGCTGCACCCCGTTCCCGTTCAAGCTGGTCAGGATTCACCTCTCTAATGGCTTGCATTGGCGCAGTGCTAATGCAAGCAAAATGAGTTCCGTTCCGCTCCGCTTCCGCAGCTCTACCAGTAAAGGACGGACCTTAAGTCGTGGCACTGCGCTTGTAATCGTACAGCATGCCGGGGGCCCCCACCCACCTACTTTTAGGGGCTACCTGACTGCAAACAGCAGCACCCGTCGCTGTAGCAATTGATGTTCAATTAGGTAGCCGCTAAAAGTGGTTGGGGGCCCCCGGCATCCAGTACGAGGAGCACACTTTGCAACGCCGGTCAAGTTTGAAATACATGGTGTGGCTCGAAAGCGCGAGGTACGGCGATGAAACTAGGTGCGGACCCCCCCTTCCAAAATAGGAGCTGGGCGACAAATTGGACAGGATGGAACGGAGCGAGTAGCTGCAACTCTTCCCTTAAGGATTTCGGTAACCCAATCTTGTTCTCTCATCGTTCGACGAACTTTTCACGCTCCTTTTTAGCTTCCACCTATCGAATACCTCTAAGCTTTTTGGCTTTCTGTCGTCATGTCTTCTGCTATGCCTCAGATGACCCCAGCCATGCTGGCGGCTCTGGAGCAGGAGAACCGCGCTCCAGCGCTCATCGGGGTCATGACCTCAGGCCTGATCGTCTCCCTAGTTGTCCTCAGCTTGAGGTTTTGGGTGCGGACGAGAATCGTCAGGAAAGTTGGAGCGGATGACTGGGCGTCGCTATTGTCTTTTGTAAGCTGTCGATGAGATCCCGCTGCGCGCGCACTCGCGAACGATCGAATGTGACTGACAAAAGTCCGTCAGATCTTCTTGTGTTGCGCTTTCGGTCTTCTGGGAAGTGCGACTCACTACGGCCTGGGAAGGCATGCCGCTACGCTGGACCCGGACAGCATCATGTATGCCATGAAGCTCACATGGGTTGCCTTCCAATTCACGCCCTCTGCCGAGGCGACTGGGAAAATCTCCGTGGCCATCATGCTCATGCGCGTGACGACGAGCAAGCACTGGAAACGGGGCTTCACGGTCCTCATCGTACTGAACGTCCTCATCAACGTTGGCATGATGTTCTCGATCCTCATGTCTTGCTGGCCTGTGCAGATGCTCTGGGATCCAATGGTTCCGGGCCATTGCAACATCCTGCAGAGGAATGTTATGAGCTACATCCAGGGAGGTGAGTAACGAAGTCCGCCCTGTTACCATCGCACATGAGACCTAACCAATGCTCTTACAGCCTCCGCCGCTATTTCTGACTTGGTGCTCGCTGTGGCGCCAATCATTCTGCTGTGGTATGTGAAGATCAGCAAGAACTCGAAGTCCCTGCTTTGCGGTCTTCTGGCCATCGGCCTCTTGTAAGATGCCCAATCATGTGCCTCGAGGGCGTTGCTGACAACGGCACAGCACCGCTATCGCCGGATTCGTCCGCGTGGGCTTCACCAGCGAGACCTACAACGAAGCGTCCCAGACGGACCCTACATGTACGTACCGCAGACACTCCTAATTCCCACCAGGACCGTCCCGCTAACCCTCCCACCCAGGGGGCCTCCTCGACTTCATCACCTGGAAATGGCAAGCCCCCCCGACACCCGTCCCTCACGGAGCCCGCACCGCACGCTAACAGCCCTCTCAGCGTCGAACTCGGCCTCAGCGTCATCGTGGGCTGCCTGCCTACGCTGCGCCCCATCTTCGACGGCCGCTCCTGGAGCCGGAACACGTCGCGCCCCTACACCGGCGACTCCGCGCGGCGCATCCGCTCCGCCGGCTCCGGCGGCAAGATGAAGATCCTCAAGTCCGACGGCTACGAGGTCCACTGGAGCGAGTGCTCCGGCGCCACCGGCTCGTCCGTCGCCGAGACCAAGGAGAGCGCCTGAGTCGGGGGGCGGTGAGCTGGGAGAGTGAGAGAAAGGCGGTCGCTTGATGTGGGACAACGATTGTGTATTGGACTGCCTGCCGGCTTTGGTTTCAGCGCGGGATAGTGATGTGTTGAGTTAGCTTGGAGAGGCCATTTCGTCGGCGTCGCTTGAGGTTTTGTTTTTGTTTTGTTTTTTGGCGCTTGTATGTATCGCGAATATGTAGTAGGTAGATCATCTACGATGTCTAGACACGTGCTTGCTCTCCTGACCGCAACCATATCTCAAAGATCCCCTTTGCCCGTCGCGCCAGCTGTAGACGCTTGAATCGCGAGCATTTGTGGAGAAATGCAGTCGCAGTCAGATAATCTACGATATCTAAACCCATGCCCGCTCTCCCTCCTGCAACCAGATCCCCAAGATCCCCCCCGCCGCGCCGGCAACTGTAACGGTTATACACGGCCTGTCCCAAGACCCAAGCCCAGTCACATCACTCTCAAGCCGCCCCTCCTTCCGTCCCGGCCACGACCTCCGTACAATCCACCACCCCGCCACCCCCCCTCGCGCTCAACACGCCCTCCATCCTCCCCAGCGCCTCCCCCAATCTCGCGGGCGGCACCGCAAACGTAATCCGCGCCCAGCCCATCGCATACACAGGCAAATGCTGGCTGCGGCCAGCACTAACCCTGACGCCTACGTCCTCCAGCGCCTGCACGACCGCGGCCTCGTCCTCCCACGAGCTCGCGCGGGGAGCTATCTTCGCCATCACGAACGGCGACGCGTTGCAGGGGAGGTAGGGGAGGTGCCATTTTTTGAGCCAGGAGGTGAGGACTGCGTAGGACTGGCCGAGGCGGTGCGCGTTGAGGGCAGAGAGGGCCGAGAGGGTTGGCGAGCGCAGGATGGCGGTTGTAAGGAGCGTCGAGAGGATGGATACGTTGCTGAAGGCGGCGAGCGCGTGCCCGTTGCGGAGGGGGGCGTGGGCTTGGGTTACTGTGCAACCCTGCGGGGAGAGTGGTCAGAGGACTGAGTGGAGATGTGGTTTAGGGAGGGAGGGGCCGGTGCCGGGACGGGACTGGACTTACGAGCCGCATTCCGCTGATGGCGAAGACTTTGCTGGGGCTCCAGATCATGTGCACGCGCGATGGGTCGCAGCCTAGGGCGTGGCTGTCTAGCGACAGGACGGAGACGAAGTGCTCGTCCGCCGGGAGGTCGGGCGAGTCGAAGGTCAGGGGCCCGAAGACTTCGTCGGAGATCAGGTGGATGGCTTTGGCCTGGCAGAATCTCAGGCAGGCCTCGAGCTGCGCCCGAGTGAAGCAGCGGCCTAGCGGGTTGTGCGGGTTCGAGAGCATCAGCGCTTTGATCGGGCAGGTTGCTTTCTGGAATGTGGCTTCGAGTTCGCTCAGGAAGGAGGCTGGCTCTTCGAGACGGGGGATGGGCACCATGACGGGGACAACGTCGGCGCGGAGGCGGCAGAATGAGTCGTAGCCATCTGCGACGGGTCAGCGTCGTTCCTTGCTGCTGTGGTCCAGAACATTACTCCAGTATGGAGCCGGCACAAGGACGCCGTCGTGGGGATCGCAGATGTTGAATAGGACTGCATCGATGCAGCCTGCAGCGCCAGGGGCCAGCGCGATGTGCGATGGAAGGACCGGAGTTCGAGGACTGAAGAATTTGTTGAAATAGTCCGAAAGGCTCCTCAGCAGTTCGGGATCTCCCCAGAAGCCTTTGGGGAAGCTTAGATGCTGGTTTGAGTCTGGTCAGTGCCGATACACTCTCGAGGACGCTAGCATCTACTCGTACTTCACGATTCAAATAGTCTGCTACCACTGTCTTTTGGATTTCAAGGATCTCGTCACGAATCAACCAGTTCTCGGCTATGGACAGATCGATGATGGAATCTTCGTTGAGAACCCATCCAGCTTCGAGGATCGTCGTCGGAATCTGAGGCATGATATTCGAGACATTGGCATCGCCTCTTTTGGACAGCTGTGTTGCCATGATGCCGATCGACTTCTTTGGCTGGAGTCTGCGAGCACTTTGCTCCAGACTACAGAGGTCACCACCACACAGCTTGTTGCGAGTGAGCTGCCGTCTTGGAGTATTCAGTAGAGCGATGGCTATTGGAAGATGAAGAAAGGTAATAAAACGCCTTGGTCCCTGTGTGGCATAGGTGTGCGGCTTGCAGTAGCATGTTTAGAAGATTATGTACTTGGTACGTAGTTCTCGGCACGGCACGGCGGGCCAAGGAAGATGTACGACGGCACTGACGGGTAGAGTAGGTACATATGTATCCGTACCCCGCACTAAGCTCATTTAAGCGAGGTACACATAGGTACCTAGGTACCTAGGTAGGTCATGTGGGACTAGAGTACGGCGGACGGTATCGTGCAAAGTGCAATAAAGAACTGCTTCTTGCTAGATACTAGTATACTCAATAATGACAATTACGATCCTCATTTTTGAAGCTCATGATTCGTGCTCAATCCAATCATCAACACATAAACCATGAATTCCAAAGACATTACTTTCACAGTCTTCAGAGGCTCCCAGTCCGGGAGCATCGTTCAATCCGAAACGACCCGTCCGCCCCTGGCCGGCGACCAAGTCCTCGTCTCCATCACAGCCTCTGGGCTCTGCGGCGGCGATCTCATTTTCAGGGGCAATGACGCATGTCTCTCCCGTTCTCTCATTCCTCCACAAGCACTAACTAACCCCCCAGATGGTCCTCGGCCACGAGGGCGTCGGCGTCGTAACGGCCACGGGCCCCGCCGTCCGCACGCTCAAAAGGGGCGATCGTGTGGGCTGGGGCTTCCTGCAGGACACCTGCGGCCACTGCACGCAATGCCTCGACGGCACCGAGACGTTCTGCCCCGAGCGCAAAATGTACGGCCGCGCAGACCTGAACCAGGGCAGCCTGGCGTACGGCATCGTCAAGAAGGAAGCCCGCATCTTCAAGATCCCCAGCGAGCTCTTGGATGAAGAAGCCGCCCCGCTGATGTGCGCCGGCGCCACCGTCTTCAATGTGCTGGACACCTACGGCGCGAAGCCCACGGACCGCGTCGGTGTCGTCGGCATTGGCGGGCTGGGGCACTTAGCCGTGCAGGTATGCCAGCGCGACTACGCGCTACCTTACACCGGAGAGACACGGGCTAACAGCCTTCAGTTTGCGTCCAAGATGGGCTGCGACGTCGTGGCCTTCTCGAGCACCGAGGGCAAGGAATCCGGCGCGCACTCGTTCGGCGCCCGCGCATGCTACTCCGTGCAGAGCCTGAAGGACGCGAAGCACGGCCCCGTACTCGATTTGTTGCTGGTCACCGCGCCCGCGCAGCCCGACTGGAGCGTCTACCTCCCGCTGCTGGCCCCCAAGGCTAAGATCTTCCCGCTGACGATCGGGCCGGGGAACGTAAATTTACCGGCTATGCCGTTGTTGCTGAACGGGATTACAATTCAGGGGAGCGTCGTAGCGCCGAGAAATGTCTCCGAGCGCATGCTGGCTTTCGCGGCGAGGCGCGGGGTCAAGCCGCAGGTGCACAAGTTTGCGATGGATCGGGAGGGGATTGAGGAGGCGTTTGGGGTGTTGAAAGAGGGGAAGATGAGATATCGTGGTGTGCTGATCGTGCCGGAGGGGAAGAGACTGGCGTGAGGGGGAACGGAAAGGTGGTCGTCGGAATCGAGGAAAGACGGGCCGCTTGCTCGATCATTCTGGTGAGAATGAAAGAGGTGTGTTGCTTTGACACAAGACTGTCAGAGACTTTGCTTCCAGGATAAACATAAGGGTTAAGTACGGAATAAGGGTCGTGCTATCATCATAACTCAACTTTTGAATTATGAATTCATGTCAAGACTTGCCTTTAATAAACTTTTTACTATGAACTTTTTATTGAACTTTTTGTCAAGTTTTTTATCAAGCTTTCTACTAAACTTTTTATTAAACTTTTGATCAAACTTTTGATCAAACTTTTGATCAAGCTTTTTACTTAAACTAATCTTTGAGCTGAATTTTCATTACTATATTCTGACTTAATTTAAATACTTAATATCAACATCATAATTCAACTTAAATACTTAATATTAATCTTATGATTTAACTTAATTGTAATTGTAATTCATACATTCTTGTGACATTGATTTAAGTTCAACTCATGAGAAAAACTATGTTATTTGTATTGAATGAACAAAACTCTTTGAGAGAGAAAATTGCTCATCGACTACATGATGACTTCATGTTGTCAAAACAATAAATTTGAAACAATAATATCAATAATGAATCTATAGCTTTTATTCAGCGCGTGATGCTTAAGTAAATTCTTGATGAAAGTGTTTATGCTGTTCATCTGCAATTCATCATTCTTGCTCTGCTCTTCATTGATGACATTTTATACAATGATGTTTCAATCTTTAATCACGAAGATGAATTCTTTGCATTCATGATGCTTATAATTGTAATACAGAAAACTGTGTTCTTCTGCTTGATGATTATCATTCATCAAGCAGAGAAATATATGATGAAAGAAAAATGTAAATGATGAGAAGATAAAGTGTGATTGTATTAAGTAATTCCTTTCTTCTCTTGATTTGATTTATATCATGTAAATGTTGAATAAATTATTAATATAAATGTGCAATTACAATCATTCAATGCATGATTTTGATCAATAATAAAGAATGCATTCTGATCATTCTCATGAACTTTCAATTTTTTACATAAATAAATGTATGACTTGACATCAAGTAAAAAAGATGAGTTTAAGTTTTCTCAATATATCAGCATGATTGACAAGTCATTACTTTCTTGAACATTGTAATTTTGATTCTCAAATTCATCATTTGAAATGACTATTTTATCTGATATCTTTTCATCAATTACTTAATGATATTGTTAATATGATGAAGACATTTCAATATCAACGCAGTTAATGAATCATGAATTCTTTGATCACTTGTAATCACAACTTTCAAACTCTTCATCTGAATTATTTATTTCATTAGTAATATCTTTTCATCTCATCAACATTAACATGTCATTAATCTTCTTTATAAATTGACTTTCATGTAGATAGTTGCATAACTTAACATCAAGTAAAAAAGATGAGTTCAAGTCTCTTTAATATATCAGCATGATTGATGAATCACTACTTTCTTGAATACTGTAATCTTGATTCTTAAATTCATCATTTAAAATGATTATTCTATCTGATATCTTTTCATCAATTACTTGATGATATTGTTGATGTAATAAAGATGTTTTGATATTGATGCAGTTGATGAATTGCAAATTCTTTGATCACTTGTAATCACAATTTGCAGACTTTTCATCTGAGTTGTTTATTTCACTAACTGTATCTTTTCATTTCTTGACATCAACATGTCATTAAACTTTTTTGTAAATTGATTGTAACTGTTAAAAAAAATGTTGTCATGTAAATAAAAATTCTGCATGATAATTTTTCTGATCACGCAATGTTTTAACATTGTATGAATTGCATTGAATTAAGATTTCTTGATTTTTCTGACTTTTATTTGAACACAGAATAAAATCAAAAGATTCATAATTGATATCATGTACAGATGAATCTCATCATCAATTAATTTAACTTAATATTAATATTAATTAATTTAAGTTTTTAACTCAATTTATTAAATAATTAAATATGATATTAAATATTAAGATTTACAATTTTTGAATTTATAACATTAATAATAAATTCATATATTCTTGTGACATCAATTAAATTGACTCATGAAAAACTCTATGTTACTTGTATCGAGTGAACAAAATTCTTTGAGATAGAAAATCACTTGCAGTCTATACGACTGCTTCACGCAGTTGAAACAGTGAGTTTTAAGACTATATATCAAATTTGTTCACGTTGATTGCACATTAAAGAATGAATGTTCTAATCACTTTAAATTGCTTCAAGAACCTCATTTTCATCATCATTTTTGCTACTGCTTTAAGACTCTTCATGATGATGATGATTATTCAATAGTTCAAGAAATCAGCATCTTGTAACATTCTTGATTGCAGATGTGATCAGTTCGAGCAATGCATGAGTACATGCTTCATCGTCTGATGACTTCATTTGCAGTCACATCGTAAGCTATTCATGTCTGAAATGTTTCTAGAATGTAGATAAACATTCAGATTTATATGTTCAATTCTGATGTGCATTGTTAAAATGTTTATTGAAAATATGTTGTATATGTTGCATGCAACATACATAAAGCATGATCTTTATGCTGATTTTTCTCTTAGACTCAAGAAATTACTTAGAAAGTTTTCTTGTGACAGATTCACAGTTCAAGAAGAATAAAATCTTTCACTGCTCAGATGTTAACAGTTTACTTCTTAAGCATGAGTTGCAGATGTTTCATCTGCAATACATATGCATATTGCAGTCAATTTCTTCTTTAATCACATCAACATGCATTACTGTTCTTTCAAGTTATACAGATGATGTCTTTGACTAAAGATTGATTTTATCATCAAGACATTTAAGAGTCAGAACTCAGTGAAAAGATGAGATTCTTGAGATTGACAGTCATCATCATTGTATATCACATCTTGCAAATGCTCACTTCACTTGTAAAGTGTGCAACTCATTTGTTTCATATTATCTGTAGAAATCTTTCTTGTACAGATTGATCATGTTTTGCAAAAATGTTTGTATGTTACACTTTTAATCAGACAGCATAATTCAATCATTCTTTATTAATTTGCTTGTGTTTCTCTTCTTTTAATAAAGTTTTCTCATTAATGTATCATTTATGTATAAAATATCTGTATCTGAATATCTGTTAAACAATATTAATGAGATTCTCAAGTTTGCTCATATTGAACTTAATGAAACTCATAAGTTGTCTGTATCATAGTAACAGATACGCAGTTTTAACAAAATTTATACATAGTTAACATGTAAATTTAAAGAATGTTTATTGAGATCATGCTTAGAAACTAATCAGAGTGCATGCATGATTAGAATGTTTGATCTATAAAGATAACTATAACTAAGACTTTAAGAATACAGAAGAAAGAAGATACAAAAGACAAGAAGAACATGCTTTATATAGTAATTATTCAGATTCGAGGTTAGTCTCAAAGAAAATGTGTTGAAACACAAGAAAGATGTTGATTTGAAAAATGTTTGCAACACAAAGAAATGTGTTTGTCATAAACATCTGTTAACTACTTGTAACACAAAGAAGTGTGTTTATTTAAAAGACAATAAAAACTGATTAAAAGATGTTAGAGAATGAAACAGATGCTGAGTCAGATGTAGATCAGATTTAAATCAGATCTTGACTAAATTGTTGATTAATTTAATCATTACACAGTGAACTCACTAGCATTTACTGTGAATTGATTAGAATTTGATCTTTGACACATTCATAACATTATCTTTTTCTTTGAAAATTTATGTTCGCATGAATAGAACAAATGAAATGCAAATTTTCACTGTTTTTCAATTTAGTGTGACTTGTCTGAATAGAACTTATGAAATTCAACTAAAACTTCTTTCGAGCTTTTGAATTCTTCTTTATCAACATAGTATCATTCATTGTTTCAATCTAGTTTCATTCATTTGATCTTGTATTGTATTCGATCTTGATAGCATCTAGAGTTCAAAATGTCATCTATCTTTCAACGTTCATCATCTTCAATAGTGAGAGATTTAAATGATTCTGAATGTTATTCTGATAAGAAATCATTGAAATAAGAACGTAATAACTTTGAACTGAACATTGAATGCAGCTGCTTCATGCTTATTGATAAATGAAGATGATAAAAGATCTCAACTTTGACAGTGATTTGATAAAGTTTTAGTTGTTTATCTTTTAAATTCTTGCATGATCTTATTGTTTTGATGTTTCTAAAGAATAATCAAACTCAGTCGTTTACTTCATAGATGACATTTCATTTATGTTTATTGATCTGAACTTTGATGATCTGCTTCGTCTTTTTCAACTGCTGATGATCAAAGATAAGAAGTTCTTTCATTTGAATGATAATATTGTTGACTTTTCTAGCTTCAAGACGTTCATGAATTGTTTTGTAATCAGTTGTATCTGAATCGAAATTCATTCAAGAGTGAAATTTCTTATTGAAGTAAAATGAAATCATTGAGATGATTGAGAAGATATTAGAATTTTCGTTGAATTCAATCATTGAAAGTCATTTTGCTCAGTCGTTCTGCATGTAATTGCAATAAATTCTTAGCTTACGTTCAATCTTTTGATTGACTCACTTTGATTGATCATCGATCTCAGAATGATAAACTGTTGATAAATTAGTCGTGATTTTTAGTCGCTTGCAAAGACTTTGTCACATTGTTGATATGAATTGAAAATCTCTGTTTAAAACAATGAAACTGAATAGATCATGAAGTTGATAAACATTTCATAGCATGATTCAAATGATTTCTTCGACTGAGATGTCTTCATCTCTTCAATGACAGAAGACATAATGATGTTTCTTGATGAAATGACATATGATTATGCAAATGATGTTATAATCTTCTGATAGAGATAGCTCAATGATGAAGTTCATAACTATATCTTTTCAATGTTTCTGTGAAATTAAAAGAAAATGAAGAAGTTCATTGATACTATCTCTAGATGTCTTGCTTTGCTAACAGACATGACAGTTTTGAATGTACTGTTTAATTGTTACTCGATGATCTGATCAATAGTAGAAGCATTGAACTAAATCAACAGTTCTTTTATTGTCGAGATGAAAGATGAAAGACTGATCATGAATTTTCTTTAGCAATTTTGTATGCATATTCTTAGAAACTCACAGTAGATCTTTTCTGAACAGAACGTCGTCAACAATCTTGCAGTGCTTCAATTCAGTACTATGTAGCTTGAGCTTGTTTTCATTTATAGCTTGTTTATATTCATTGCAAAGCTCATTCATTTTGTTAACATTTTTTACTCACTGATAGAAATCAACTTCAGATTCAGTAGCTAAAACATTTATTCTATCAGAGATCAGAATAATCTGATAGCGATCTTCAGTACATTAAGCTGATTCAGAGATATCTGCTATTGACATTCTGGTTAAAGCATCGACTTTAATGTTCATTTTACCTGATTGAAATATGATCTGAAAGTTGAACTCTGACAGAATGTTCAGATAGTTGACTTGACATCGAGTTAACAGTTTATTTTTCATGAAGATCTTCAAAGTCTGATGATCAATGAATATGTGAATGAGTAATTCAATGCATTCAAGCTCAGATCTTCAGTGTTTGAAACATCAAATAATGATCAGCAGTTTCTTGTCATAGATGTGATAATTGCATTAAGCAAGAATCATGCTCTTGCTGTAGAAGACTACTGAGTGAAGAACATTCTTATCATCATACTGTGATAGTATTTCATCTTTGACGTAGTCAGATGCATTGATTTTCAGAATAGTCTGTCGTTTTGAATCAAAGTGTTGTAGAACTGAGATTGAGCTGATCTGTTTCTTTAAATCATCAAAAGCTTGAACACAGACTTCATTTTAAACAAAAGATGTGTTCTTTCTAGTCAGCTGAATGAAGAATTTAGCTAACTTCGAGAAGTTCTTAATGAAACGACGATAAAAGTTAACAAATTTCACGAAGCTCTGAACTTCTTTTAGATTAATCGACGTAGTTCAGTTAATTATGACTTTCACTTTGATAAAATTCATACGAAGATCTTGTTTTGATACTATGACTTCTAGAAAGACGATTTCTTCTACATTGAATTTGCATTTTCAAATATTCATCTGTAAATCAGCTTCTTGCAAGCGATTCAATATCATTTTGACATGTTGTTTATGTTCTCATTGAGTTTTGCTGTAAATCAGAATGTCATTTAAATAGACTTGACAGAAGTCATTTAGAAAGTTTTATAGAACATCATTCATATACTGCTGAAACAAGACAGAATCATTGATAAGTTCAAAGAATAACATCTTTGATTTGTATGCTTCTAAAGCGATAATAAAGATAGTGTAGTTCTTACTATCAGAGTGCATTTGTAGTTTATTGAACGTCGAAATAATATTCAATCAAATCAGATGCTTGCAATCAACTATTTTATTGATCATCTTATTTATCAGAGATAAAGAATAGCAATTTCTTTTGATAATAGCATTAAGCTTTCAATAGTCAACGCAGAATCATAAATCTTCATTTGCTTTTAAAGTGAACAGAACAAAAAAGAAATATGAAGCTTTGCTAAAGATTATAAATTCTTTGAAAAGATTCTCGTTCAGATATTTCTTTACTTTCTGAAGCTTGTAGAGAAACATTCAATATGCTTGACAGCAAGATGATGTTGCATCATTAGTAAGTTCTATCTTATGATCATAAAAACAGTGAGACAATAGCTTGTTTGCTTGAACTTGATCAAAAACGTTTAGAAAATTCTGATATTTCGATGATAGCTTGACATTAATATCTTCTAGATTCTGAGTCGTTTCATTGATAGAAAAGACGTTTATGACATTTAGTTTGCATTGAGTATTGTAAACGATTTTTCTATCGATGTCTTCAATGAACATGACAAAAATCTCTGTCTGATTCTTCTTTTTTCGTTTTACTAATGCTTGAAAAGAAACGACGTTTATGTTTTGAATCAAGAATGACTCTTTCTGAATGATTGAAACTGAGTGCTTGAAAATTCTTGAAGCATTGCTAGAAGCTGCTGAAGAAGTGAAAGTTGATCGCAATCAACTTGAATGCTTCATATTTGACGAAATTGAAAAGATCGAAATAGAAATATTTAATTGATCGAGAAATACGATAGTATCATGTTTCATGTTTAATAATATTTCATTTTTGTTCATTCAGAGTTTGCTCAATATAGCTTCATGATGCTTGATATCAACTATCAGCATTGACACAGTCAATTCTTTATGACTTTCAATCGTAAGATTGAGTAAAATCTTATGAGTAATAGTCTTTTTAGCTAACTTTTCATCATAGTTTCATATTAACTTTTCTTTTGTCAGCAATATAAATTGTATTTTGAGTTTCTGACATACTTTATCGATCAATCTAGTATGTATCAGTGTGTAGATGATGAAATCACTGTCTATCAAAGATTGCAGACTGAACGAGTTGCTCTGAGAAATGAGAGTTGCATTGATCAGAAATGACTTTTTGAAGTAGTTTTCTTCTGATAGAATTTTGACTAAATTGCACAAAGATATAATCTCTACTTCTTTAATGACTTTTGAAGAAATGACTAGTTTTTTGAATCAGAATCTGACTCAAAGTTTGATGTAGATTGATCAAACTCATCATTTTTTAAAACATTAATTTTAAATCAATTGAAGTATTCTTTAGAAGTATGATCTGATTTGTGACAGATGAAACAGATTTCAACTTGTAAATCAATATCTTTGATGTTAATTAAAATCGCGTCATGTGACTTTGAATGATCAACGAAGATAGTAACTTTGATCTTTCTATAAAGATTCAATGAATCTCATTTCTCAGCAAAGATGACTTACTTTCTGATTTTGATCAGAAATTTCTTTTTCTTGATGTCGTTGATGACTCGATGCTCATTGTTCAAATGAATCAGATAACTAAGAATTTCATTAAGAGATTCTGATTGAATCAATTGATTACTTCAAGCTGCATGAAGATGATAAACTATCTTGTCTTGTAAATTGATGATCAATTGCTTTTTATAATACTTTAGATAAAAGAACAGACGTTGAAATACTGAATAGAAATCACTGAATTTGCTCTTTTCTTGAGTAAGATTGATGTATTCTCTTTGAAAGTTTATCTCTTTGTCGAAATCATCATATAGCTGAGCAAGTTCATTTAGTAAATCATTGATTGTTGAATAAAGATTCAATAAATTTTGCTGACGTCTGACTAGAATGATCTTGAGTGCATCTTTGCTTATTCTGAAGTAAATGTAGACTAAAATAGCTCTATCGTTGTTGAAATGATCAACATTGATCTTTAACTTGTCACGAATCTTTTCTTATCAATCATCTCAGATAGATTCTTTTTCATCAGTAAACAGAGATGAATTTGAAAGCTTTTGAGATTGCTTAAATGAACTAAATAGCATAGAGAAAGAAGAAGTGACTTCTTTAAATGATTGCATTTGATGTTGTACTTCAGTCAATTTGTTTCAAAATGTTTGATTCAATTAATCAGATCATTCTTTGACTTAATTCATTTTCTCAAAATGAGTCTTTCATATTTGTTCACTGAGTATCTTGTCAAATAATTCACAAACTTTCACACTTAAATCTTGTTGAATTCAAAGATTATTCAAATCTTCTAGAAACACTTCTGAATCTTGTTTGATTCAATGTTGTAGTTGCTTTACATTTTTTATATTTCAGAGAATAAAAGCTTTCAGAGATTCATTGAAAGTCTGAGAATGAGGCAAAGAGTGATGATGTTTTCATATGAAGTCGATTCTAAGATATTTCAATATGCAAGATGATAGTTCAGAATAAATGATTGAATCTGAAGTGACATGAGAATAAAGACTTTGATAACTTTCGAAGAGAATTTTCACAGATGAACGAGTCATAGCAAAGAATTGATGATTGAGCGAAGAGCAATGCTCAGCAGTAAATAGTGAAATCATAGTTCAAGTTGTTTAATCTTCAAAGAAGAATGTTGCTGATTTGAAAGAATTTTTTGATAATTTTCAAGTAATCAAGATCTTAATTTCTTGATTTTATTAATCGATTTGAACTGATGCTACTGACTGAGTGATAGATTTTTTAGCAATCACATGATCATATGTTTTCGTTAATTCTATTGATTTCTTGATGTTGTTCTGTCTTTCGATGTTATCAATCATCAGATACACAAATTTCTTTATACTCATTTCGTTGTCAGTTGAGTGAATTTAAATGAATATAGAAATCAGTATCATGTAATTAATGAATTCTTAAAGTAATGTTGAGATCATGCTTAGAAACTAATCAGAGTGCGTGCGTGACTAGAATGTTTAATCTATAAAGATAGTTATAACTAAAACTTTAAGAATACAGAAGAAAGAAAATACAAAAGACAAGAAGAACATGCTCTATATAGTAGTTACTCAGATTCGACGTTAGTTTCAAAGAAAACATGTTGAAACACAAGAAAGATGTTGATTTGAAAGATGTTTGTGACACAAAGAAATATGTTTATCATAGACATCTGTTAATTACTTGTAACACAAAGAAGTGTGTTTGCTTAAAAGACAATAGAAACTGGTCAGAAGATGTTAAAGAACGAAACAAATGCTGACTTTGAGCTGAATCAGATTTAAATCAGATTTAGATCAGATCTTGACTAGATTGTTGACTAGCTTTAATCATTATGCAGTGAACTCGCTAGCATTTACTGCGAATTGATTAGAGTTTGATCTTTGACATATTTGTAACAATAATTTAAAAAGTCAGCATCTTGTAACATTCTTGATTGCAGATGTGATCAGTTCAAGCAGTGCATGAATACATGCTTCATCATCTAATGACTTCATTTGCAGTTGCATCGCAAGCTATTCATGCCTGAAATGTTTCTAGAATGCAAATAAATATTCAAATTTATGTGTTCAATTCTGATGTAAGTTGCGAAAGTGCTTTCTGCTTTCTGAAAATCATCATGCATCTTTATCATCTTGTTGAATAAATGCAATCTTTGTGTCAAAATGATATTGATATTTGCAATGCATTTTCTATAGTTTTTTCATCTTTGATTTCATTAATTCTTATGATACTGCGCTATTATGATGCTATTGTTTATTGAAGTTGTTGCAGAGAGAAATAATCATCTGTATCTCATCTGTATTCTTGTGTCTTCTTGAATTGAAATGTTCAGAAGCATTACTTTCTTAATGATGAATAAGCAAGAAATGACGTGATTAACTCTCATTAAATGAGCACATATTAATTCACATGCTTGTCTGATCTCTTGCATTCAATTATTGATTCAACTGTGTAACGTGATCTTGTTCTGTAGCATGTTCAAATGAACATGTAATGAACTTGTATATGTTTCTGTCTTTAAAGTTTCAATGCTTACTTTTTTGAATACTTCTGCAACGTGACGCAGAATCTGATTTTGAAGTGTTTCTAATCTGTATTCTTTGCTTGACAGTTCATTTATTGAAAATATGTTGCATACGTTGCATGCAACATACATAAGACACAATCTCTATGCTGATTTTCTTCTTAGCGAAAAATAGTTTCTCGCAGCAGATTCACAGTTAAAAATGAGCAAAATCTTTCATTATTCAGATTTCAACAGTTTACTTTTTAAGCATGAATTGCAGATGTTTCATCTGCAATACACATGCATATTGCAGTCAATTTCTTCTTTAATTATATTGATACATGCTACTGTTTTCTTGAACTATACAAATGATGTTTTTGACTAGAGATTGATTCTATCATCAAGATATTCAAAAGTCAAAACTCAGTGAAGAAATGAAATTCTTAAGATCAACAGTTATCATCATTGTATATTATGCTTTGCAGATGCTCACTTCGCTTGTAAAGCATGCAACTCATCTGTTTTGCATTATTTGTAAAAATCTTTCTTATGCAGATTGATTATGTTTTGCAGAAATGTTTATATGCTACACTTTTAATCAGATAGCGTAATTCGATCATTCTTTATTAATTTGCTTATGTTTCTCTTTTCTTAATGAAGTCTTTTCATCAGCATATTATTTATGTATAAAATGTCTGTATCTGAACATCTGTTAAATGATATTAATGAAACTTTCAAGTTTACTTATGTTGAACTTAATAAAACTTGTGAATTGCTTATATCATAGTAACAGACACGCAGTCTTAACAAGATTTATACGTAGTTAACATGTAAATTTAAAGAATGTTCATGATTCAAGTTTTTTCTGCTAATCATTTTCAACAGATCAAATGCAAGTGTGTTCTGTCTCAGTTTTTATCATTGCAACGACAAGATGTTGAATTGAATGATTTTCATAAGCGATTTTTCTCGTAGTTCTGCATTCTATTTGACTTTCTCATCTGTATGCAGATTGCTTGTAACATGCACATTGAGATTATTGAAGTCTGTGCAATCACGAAAACTCTGCACGCGATCAATGCACAACGCTTCATCATCATGCAGCATCTTGATGTCGTTCAAACTTTTGATAATCTCTAGACTCTACTGTAGCTAAACAGTAGATTCATAGTCAGCATCGCGTACAGATGAATTTCATTACTGATCAAGAATATGATATTAATTTATATTAATTTAATTTAATTTAATTTAAATTCATACATTTTTATGATATCAATTTAAGTTCAACTTATGAAGAAAACTATGTTATATATATTGAATAAACAAAACTTTCTGAAGAAGAAAATCATTCATTGACTACATAATGATTTTACATCATTGAAACAATGAATTTGAAACAATGTTATCAATAATAAATTTATAACTTCTATTCAGCATGTAATGTTTAAGTAAACTTTTAATAAATGTTTATACTGTTTAATTATGATGCATCATCTTTGCTTTGCTTTTCATTGATGATATTTTATACAAATGATGTTTCAATTTTCAATCTTCAATTATGAATGTTGAAGATGAATTCTTTGCATTCATAATGTTCATGATTATAATGTTGAAAACTGCGTTCTTTTGCTCAATGATTGTCATTCATTGAGTCAAGAAATGTATGACAAAAGAGAAATATACATGATGAGAAGATAAAATGTAATTGTATTGAATAATTCTTTTCTTCTCTTGATTTGACTTGTATCATGTAAACGTTGAATAAATTGTTAATATAAATGTGCAATTGCAATCATTCAATGCATGATTCTGATTAATAGTAGAGAATGCATTCTGATCATTCTCATGAACTTTTAATCTTTCACATAGATAAATGTATGACTTGACATCAAGTAAAGAAGATGAATTCAAGTTTTCTCAGTATATCAGCGTGATTAACAAGTCACTACTTCTTCAAGCACTATAGTCACGACTTTTGTCAAAGATTAAGTTAAACTAAAGATACTATTAATATAAAAGACTGATATTATTATTACTTTGATAGAATTTAAATACAAGATAATATATCAGATAATGTATAAGATGAAAGACAAAAAGTGAAAGAAAAGAATAAAAGCTCAACTTTTATATACATGAATTGAGCAGAATCAAGACTAAACAATAGTTTTATGACTTAAGATTGCAAAGATTTGCACATATGACTGAAATGATCAAAACAGAATTGCTGAAATTAAATTAAGATGAAGATGACTGAATGTTACAAGCATATCAAGACTGATAAGACTGAACAAGACTGAAGCTCTAATCAATTTGCAGTGAACGCTAGCAAGTATTCTGCATATTGATTAGAACTAGTCAACAATTTAGTCAAGATCTGATTTAAATCTGATCTACATCTGATTCAGCATCTGTTTCGTTTTCTAGCATCTTTTAATCAGTTTCTATTGTCTTTTAGACAAACACACTTCTTTGTGTTACGAGTAATTAACAGATGTTTATGATAAACACATTTCTTTGTGTCACAAACATCTTTTGAATCAACATCTTTCTTGTGTTTCAATACATTCTCTTTGAAACTAGCGTCGAATCTGAATAACTATTATATAGAGCATGTTCTTCTTGTCTTTTATTTCTTCTTTCTTCTGTATTCTTAAAGTCTTAGTTATAGTTATCTTTATAGATCAAACATTCTAGTCACGCATGCACTCTGATTAATTTCTAGACACGATCTCAACATTACTTTAAGAATTCATTAATCACATGATACTGATTTCTATACTCATTCAAATTCACTCGACTGACAACGAAACGAGTATAAAGAAATTTGTGTATTTGATGATTGATGACATCGAAAGACAGAACAACATCAAGAAATCAATAGAATCAATGACAACATATGATCATGTGATTGCTAAAGAATTTATCGCTCAGTCAGTAACATCAGTTCAAATCGATTAATAAAATCAAGAAATTAAGATCTTGATTGCTTAAGCATCATCAAAAAAAATTCTCTTAAATCAGCAATATTCTTCTTTGAAGATTAAACAACTTAAACAACGATCTCATTATTTACTGTTGAGCATCGTTCTTCGCTCGATCATCAATTCTTCGCTATGACTCGTTCATCTGTGAAAAATTTCTTTGAGAGTTATCAAAGTCTTTATTCTCATGTCACTTCAGATTCAGTCATTTATTCTGAACTATCATCTTGCATATCAAAATATCTTAGAATTGACTTTGTATGAAAACATCATCACTTTTTGCCTCACTTTCAGACTTTCAATGAATCTCTGAAAGCTTCTACTTTCTGAAATATAAAAAATGTAAAGCAGTTACAACATTGAGTCAAACAAGATTCAGAAGTGTTTCTAGAAGATTTGAACAGTCTTTGAACTCAATGAGACTTAAATGTGAAGATCTGTGAGTTATTTGACAAGATATTCAATGAACAAATATGAAAGATTCGTTTTGAGAAAATGAATCGAGTCAAAGAATGATCTGATCAATTGAATCAGATGCTTCAAAACAAATTGACGAAAGTACAACATCAAATGCAATTCTTTAAAGAAGTCTTTTCTTTTCTTTCTATGCTATTTAGTTCATTCAAGCGATCTCAAAAGCTTTCAAATTCATCTTTGTTTACTGATGAAAAAGAATCTATCTGAAATGATTGACAAGAAAAGATTCGTGACAAGCTAGAGATCAACGTCGATCATTTCAACAACAACAGAGCTATACTAGCTTACATTCACTTCAGAATAAGCAAAGACGCAGTCAAAATCATTCTAGTCAGACGTCAGCAAGATTCATTGAATTTCTATTCAACGATCAACGATCTACTAAATGAACTTGCTCAGCTATATGATGATTTTGACAAAAAGATAAACTTTCGAAGAAAATACATCAATCTCACTCAAGAAAAGAGCAAATTCAATGATTTTTATTCAATGTTTCAACGTCTGTTCTTTTATCTAAAGTATCACGAAAAGCAATTGATCATCAATTTACGAGACAAGATAATCTATCATCTTCATGCAGCTTGAAGTAATCAGTTGATTCAGTCAGAATCTCTTAATGAAATTCATAGTTATCTGATTCATTTGAACAATGAGCATTGAGTCATGAATAACATCAAGAAAAAGAAATTTCTGATCAAAGTCGAAAAGTAAGTCATCTTTGCTGAGAAATGAGATTCATTGAATCTCTATAGAAAGATCGAAGTTACTATTCTCGTCGATCATTCAAAGTTGCATGACGCGATTTTAACTAGCGTCAAAGACACTGATCTACAAGTTGAAATCTGTTTCATCTGTCACAAATCAGATCATACTTCTAGAGAGTGTTTCAATCGATCTAAAATTAATGTCTTAAAAGATGATGAATTTGATCAATCTACATTGAACTCTGAGTCAGATTCTGATTCAAAAAACTAGTCATCTCTTCAAAAGTCATTGAAGAAATAGAAATCATATTTTTGTGCAATCTAGTTGAAATTCTACCAGAAGAAAACTACTCCGAAAAGTCGTTTCTGATCAATGCAGTTCTCATCTTTCAAAGCAACTCGTTCAGTTTGCAATCTTTGATAGACAGTGATTTCATCATTTACACACTGATACATACTAAACTGATTGATAAAATATGTCAAAAACTCGAAATACAATTTATATCACTGACAAAAGAGAAGTTAATACGAGACTATGATGAAAAGCTGTTCAAGAAGATTATTATTCATAAGATTCTACTCAATCTTACAATTGAAAGTCATAAGAAACTAACTGTGTCAATGCTGATAGTTGATATCAAACATCATGAAGCTATATTGAGCAAATTCTGAATGAACAAAAACGAAATATTATTGAACATGCATCATGATGCTATCATGTTTCCTGATCAATTAAATACTTCTATTTCGATGTTTTCAATCTCGTCAAATATGAAGCACTCAAGTTGATCGCGATCAACTTCGATTTCTTTCGCAGCTCACAGCAGTGTCTCTAAGATACTTAAGTATTCAGTTTTGATCATTCAGAAAGAATCATTCTCGATTCAAAACATAGACGTCATCTCTTTTTAAACACTGATAAAATGATCAAAGAAGAATCATACAGAGCTTTTTGCTATGTTCGTTGAAGACATTGATAGAAAAATTGCTTACAATACTCAATGCAAACTAAACGTTCTAGACATCTTCTTCATCAATGAAACGACTCAAAATCTAGAAGATATTAAAGTCAAGTTATCATCGAAATATCAGAATTTTCTAAACATCTTTGATTGAGTTCAAGCAGACAAGCTATCATCTCATCGTTCTTATGATCATAAGATAGAGTTCACTAGTGACGCAACGTCATTTTGCTGTCAAGCATATTGAATGTCTTTCTACAAGCTTCAGAAAGTAAAGAAATATCTGAACGAGAATCTTTTCAAAGAATTTATAATTTTTAGCAAAGCTTTGTATTTTTCACTCGATCTGTTCATTCTAAAAGCAAATGAAAATCTATGATTCTGCGTTAACTATTGAAAGCTCAATGCTATTATTAAAAGAAATTGCTATTCTCTATCTCTGATAAATGAGATGATCAACAAAATAGTTGATTGCAAGCATCTGACTCGATTGAATATCATTTCAACGTTCAATAAACTACAAATGCACTCTGATAGTAAGAACTACACTATCTTTATTATCGCTTTAAAAGCATACAAATCAAAGATGCTACTCTTTGAACTTATCAATGATTCTGTCTCGTTTCAGCAGTATATGAATGATGTTCTATGAGACTTTCTAAATGACTTTTGTCAAGTCTATCTAGACGACATTTTGATCTACAGCAAAACTCAATGAGAATATAAACAACATGTCAAAATGATATTAGATCGCTTATTAGAAGCTGATCTACAGATGAATATTCGAAAGTGCAAATTCAATGTAAAAGAAATCGTCTTCTTAGAAGTCATAGTATTAAAACAAGATCTTTGTATGAATTTTATCAAAGTGAAAGTCATAGTCAATTGAACTACGTCGATCAATCTAAAAGAAGTTCAGAGCTTCGTGAAATTTGTTAACTTCTATCGTCGTTTCATTAAGAACTTTTTGAAGCTAGCTAAACTCTTCACTCAGCTGACTAGAAAAAACACGTCTTTTGTTTGAAACAAAGTCTGTGTTTAAGCTTTTGATGATCTAAAAGAACAGATCAGCTCAGCTCTCGTACTACGACATTTCGATTTCAAACGACAGATTATTCTGAAGATTGATGTTTTGAACTATGTCAAAGATGAAATATTATTTCAGTACGATGATGAGAATGTTCTTCACTCAGTAGCTTTTTACAGCAAGAGCATGATCTTCGCTGAATGCAATTATCACATTTATGACAAGAAATTACTAGTCATTATTCAATGTTTCAAACATTGAAGATTCAAGCTTGAATGTACAGAGTTGCTCATTCAGATATTCATTGATCATCAGACTTTGAAGATCTTCATGAAAAACAAACAGTTAACTCGACGTCAAGTCAACTATCTAAACATTCTGTCAGAGTTTAACTTTCAGACCATTTTTTGATCAGACAAAATGAACACTAAAGTCGATGCTTTAATCAGAATCTCTCTGATTGATGTCTCTGAATCAACTCAGCGTACTGAAGATCGCTATCAAATCATTCTGACACTCAATAGAATAAATATTCTAGTTATCAAATCTGAAGTTGATCTCTATCAGCGAGTAAAAGATGTCAACAAAACAAATGAGCTTTGCAATGAGTATAAACAAGCTATAAGCAAAAACAAGCTCAAGTTACATAGCATTGAATTGAAGCACTGCAAGATCATTGATGATGTTCTGTTCAGAAAAGATCTACTGTAAGTTTCTGAGAATATGCATACGAAATTGTTAAAGAAAATTCATGATCAGTCTTTCATCTCTCATTCTGAAAATCGAAGAATTATCAATCTAGTTCAACGTTTCTACTATTGATCAAATCATCAAGCAACGATTAAACAGTACATTTGAAACTGTCATGTCTGTCAGCGAAGCAAGACATCTAGAAATAGTATCAATGAACTTCTTCATTCTCTCTTGATTTCACAGAAACGCTGAAAAGATATAGCTATGAACTTCATCACTGAGCTATTTCTATCAGAAGAATATAACATCATTTGCACAATCATATGTCGTCTCATCAAGAAACATCACTATGTTTTCTATCATTGAGAAGATGAAGACATTTCAGTTAAAGAAACGATTTGAATCATGCTATGAAACGTTTATCGACTTCATGATCTACTCAGTTTCATTGTTTTGAACAGAGACTTTCAATTCATATTAATCATGTGACAAAGTCTTTGTAAGTGACTAAAAATCACAGCTAGTTTATCAACAATCTATCATTCTGAGATTAATGATTAATTGAAACAAGTTAATCAAGATGTTGAACGCGAATTAAGAATCTACTGTAATTACATGCAGAACGACTGAGCGAAATAACTTTTCATGATAAAATTCAGCGAGAATTTCAATATCTTCTCGATCATCTCAATGACTTCGTTCTACTTCAATAAGAATTTTCACTCATGAATGAGTTTCGATTCAGATACGACTGATTATGAAACAACTTGTGAACATCTTGAAGCTAGAAAAGCAGATGATATTATCATTTGAATGAAAGAGTTTCTTATCTTCGATCATCAGCAATTGAAAAAGATGAAGCAGATCATTGAAGCTCAGATCAATAAACATAGACGAAATGTCATCTATAAAGTAAACGACTGAGTTTGATTATTCTTTAGAAACATCAAAACAACAAGATTATGCAAAGATTTGAAAGATAAATAACTAGAATTCTATCAAATCACTGTCAAAGTTGAAATCTTCTATCATTTTCGTCTATCGATAAGCATGAAGCAGCTGCATTTAATGTTCAGTTCAAAGCTATTATGTTTTTATCTCGATGATCTCTTATCAGAACAGCATTCAAAATCATTCAGATCTTTCACTATTGAAGATGATGAGCACTGAAAGATAGATGACATTTTGAACTCTAGATGTTATCGAGATTGAATACAATACAAGATCAAATGAACGAGACTAGATCGAAACGACGAATGATACTATGTTGATAAAGAAGAATTCAAAAGCTTGAAAGAAGTTCTAGTTGAATTTCATAAGCTCTATTCAGACAAGTCACACTAAATTGAAAAACAGTGAAAATTTGCGTTTCATTTGTTCTATTCATGCAAACATGAATTTTCAAAGAGAGAAGTAATGTTATAAACATATCAAGACTGATAAGACTGAACAAGGCTGAAGTTCTAATCAATTCGCAGTGAACGCTAGCGAGTATTCTGCGTATTGATTAGAACTAGTCAACAATCTAGTCAAGATCTGATCTAAATCTAATCTACATTTGACTCAGCATCTGTTTCGTTCCCTAGCATCTTCTAATCAGTTTCTATTGCCTTCTAGACAAACACACTTCTTTGTGTTACGAATAGTTAACAGATGTTTATAACAAACACATTTCTTTGTGTTGCAAACATCTTTCGAATCAACATCTTTCTTATGTTTCAACATGTTTTCTTTGAAACTAACGTCGAATCTGAATAACTACTATATAGAGCGTGTTTTTCTTGCCTTTTGTATCTTCTTTCTTCTGTATTCTTAAAGTCTTAGTTATAACTATCTTTATAGATCAAACATTCTAGTTACGCACGCACTCTGATTAGTTTCTAGACATGATCTCAACACTGAATTAATGACTTGATTCATTGAATTGTGAAACAGATTCAATGAATTTAAGATTTCAATGATTTATAGTTAATTTTAATCATTACATAATTAACTTAAGTGAATTAATTATAAATTGATTAAAATAAGTTCTGATTTATGCTTTAAACTTGAGTGATGATCTGACATCATGACAACTTTCAAACTCATCATCTGAAATGATTATTCTATCTGATATCTTTTCATCAATTACTTGATGATATTGTTGATGTAATGAAGATGTTTCAATATTGATGCAGTCAATGAGTTGTAAATTCTTCAATCATTTATAATCACAACTTTCAAACTCTTCATCTGAGTTGTTTATTTCACTAGTAGTATCTTTTCATTTCTTATCAACATTGACATGTCATTAATCTTCTTTATAAATTGATTGTGACTGTTAAAAGAAATGTTGTCACATAGATGAAAACTCTGCATGATAATTTTTCTGATCACGCAATGTTTTAACATCATTTGAACTGTGTTGAATTAAAATTTCTTAACTTTTCTGACTTTTATTCAAACACAGAATAAAATCAAAAGATTTGTAATCAACATCATGTATAAATGAATCTTGTTATCAGTTATTAATTTACGTTAATACAACATTAATGAAAGTGAATTTAAAAAATGCTTGAAGATTATAAATGACTTTTATGAATGATATTTAAACAAGTTAAAATACTTAGAAATTGACTTAAAATATAAAAAATCGATTGAACTGTAACAATGAAAACATTGTTTGATGAAGAAAGAAGAATAATGTTGCAAGCATGCACTTTAAGTTAATTTAATATAAATCATGTTAAACTATTATAAACTAGTATAAAACTGATGTTGACACATTAATGATTTAATATGTCTTCATGAATAAATATTTCTGACATCAACAGTTTGTAAAGTAAACTAAATTTTAGAGTTTAACTTAAATGACATTTATCGCTTAAAGTTGAATAAAATCTGAATTTAAGCTGATTTCGCTGAGCTGAGTTCTGCTTTTGTTGATAAAATCTGCATTCATTCATATGTTGCTCAACTGAATTTCGCTTTTGTTGATAAAATCTGCGTTTATTCATATGCATTGAACTGAATCTCGCTTTTGTCACTTTTGTCACTTTCATCGCTTTGATTGCATATGTTGCATATATTGCATAGTACTCGCTCATTTACTCGCTCATCTACTTGCTCATCTACTCGCTCATTTACTCGCTCATCTACTCACTCATCTACTCATCATTCTACTCATCATTCTACTCGTCACTCTACATACTCATCATTCTACTCGTCATTCTACATGCTCATCATACTACTCGCTCATCTACTCGCTCATTTACTCACTCATCTACTCATCATTCTACTCATCATTCTACTCGTCACTCTACATACTCATCATTCTACTCGTCATTCTACATGCTCATCATTCTACTCGCTCATCTACTCGCTCATTTACTCACTCATCTACTCATCATTCTACTCGTCATTCTACTCGTCATTCTACATACTCATCATTCTACTCGTCATTCTACATGCTCATCATTCTACTCGCTCATTTACTCGCTCATTTACTCGCTCATTTACTCGCTCATTTACTCGCTCATTTACTCGCTCATTTACTCGTTCATCTACTCACTCATCTACTCGCTTTATCAATCTTTCTATCAAACGCTTTATCAAATGCTTTATCAAACGCGTTGATCAAGTGCATAAAACACATCAAACAGTGCTTTAAACAATGCTTTCTACATGACTTTCTATCTACTCATCATTTTACATGCTCAGCTATCTACTCAATAATCTTCGCTTCGAACTTTATAAAGCTGATGCTAGAAAGTTCGAAGTTTTCATCTTCTTTCTTTCTTCATAGTTTCTACTTTCTAGAACAACAACAATCAAAATATCAACATGTTCAGCTATCAACTCAGCTATCAACTCATCTATCAACTCAGCTATCAACTCAGTTATTTACTTATTCATTTACTAGTTAGTCTACTCACTTCAAAACATGCTTTAAAACATGCTTTATATGATGTGTTTAAACACATGTTATTTGCTTCATGATCTACTTCATGATTTACTTCATAGTATGCTTCATACATGCTTCATAATACATGCTAATTAACTCAATAAAAAGCATTCTTCATGACTCAATATTGAACTTTTTATTGAGCTTTTGATTGAGTTATCTACTGAGCTATTTACTGAGCTATTGATCGAGCTTTCAACTGAGCTTTTCATCGAGCTTTTCATTAAGCTTTCAACTGAGCTTTTCATTGAACTTTTCATTAAGCTTTTGATTAAGCTTTCTAATGAACTTTCGATCAATCTTTTTATTGAGCTATTTACTGAACTATTTACTGAGTTATTTACTGAACTATTTATTGAGCTATTTACTGAGCTATCTACTGAGTTCTTTACTGAGCTTTCAACTGAGCTTTTTAATGAGCTTTTGACTGAGCTTTTTAATGAGCTTTCGATCAAGCTTTTTAGTGAGCTTTCAATCAAACTTTCTACTGAGCTTTCTACTGAGTTATTTACTGAACTTTCTATTGATCTTTCTACTAGTGAGCTTTTGATTGAACTTTCTATTGATCTTTCTACTAGTGAGCTTTCAATTGAGTCATCTACTGAGCTATCTACTGAGCTATTTACTGAGTTATCAATTGAGCTTTTTATTGATCTTTCGATCGAACTTTCTACTGATTTCTCTATTGATCTTTCTACTGATCTTTCTACTGAGCTATTTACTGATCACTTTACTGATCATTCTACTGATCATTCTACTGATCATTCTACTGATCATTCTACTGATCATTCTACTGATCATTCTACTGATCATTCTACTGATCATTCAAGAATCAAATTTGTTTTCTATTAAGCATCAAATATGACTTTATTGAACATTCTACATGACTTTCTACCTCATTAGTTTACTCATTAACTTTCTCATTAACTTTCTCATTAACTTTTTTATTGACTTTCTCAGCGCATATATTAAACTGTGTAAATAGCTATTATTTAAATAGTCAAATTAATTATTAATTATTCAACGTTGCAACTATCAATGCTACAAGTTTACAAGTATCAGAATCATGTTTATTGAATTAAATGACAAAGATGCATACTGCGCTCATATGAATTTTATAAATTTTATAAATTTTAGCGCTTTTATGAATATACATCAGTTAAAAGTGACACAAATCTGAAACATGAAATTAAATGAATATTTAAGATATTAATCATTAAAAGCGCTAAAATCTATCTCTGTTTAAATTGATCATCAAGTCAAGTTTTCATATCTACATTCTGATTCAACTTAATTACTTGAGTTGAACATCTCGATTCAACTCAATTACTTGAATCAAACATCATGACTTGACTTAATATTGATCTTGAATCAAAGTTCGATTCAAGTTTTTGATTCAATTTATCAAGCAATCAAAAATGACATCAAGAGAGCTAAATATAGAAATTTTTCCGATTTTTCGCCTTTGCATTATCTTTTTGCATTACCTTTTTGATAGAAAGTCATAAAGAGAAACATGAAGAGAAACATGAAGAGAAACATGAAGATCATTTGATAGAAAGCTATGATAGAGAGCTATGATAGAGAGCTATGATAGAGAGCTATGATAGAGAGTCATGACGGGAAACTATGAAGACTGTTTGATAGAAAGTCATGAAGAGAAGTCATGAAGAGAAGCTATGATAGAAAAACATGATAGAAAGTCATAATAGAGAATTATAATAAAATATCTATCTATTTATCTTCATGTCTTGACGAGTCGATATTCAATTTCAATTCTCTGATTCGACTTGAATACTCAGATCGAACATCTTGATTCAACTCAAATACTCAAGTCAAGAATTCTGACTCGAATCGAATCTTGGTGAGTCGAGAACTCGACCCGACCTCGATGATTCAACTCGACGCAGTCAGTTTATCTCTGTCACTCTTTACAAATTGCAGATGAATGTGTTGCATTTTCTTTCTTCTTTAGCTTTGAACTTCTAGTTAGAATACACTCATATCATTCACTCTGTGCAGATTCATAACAGTCTTTATATGTCAATTCATCATGACAATTACTTTTATAAACTTCATTTATTCATTTAGTAAATTGAGTTTTAACACTTTTTACAATTAATTTACATCTGAGACAAGTATATAAAACAATGATATGTAAGCAAGACAGTTAACTCAAAGAGACTTAGTTTTATTTACATGTCTGAGATACTGAGATAACTTGTCAGAGACTGGGCTAGACTAGAGGTACTATCAATATAGATGACTGGTATTATTATTACTTTGATAGGATCTAGGTACAAGACAATACACCAGGTAATGTACAAGACGAAAGACAAAGAGCGAAAGGAAAGAACGAGGGCCCGGCTTCTATATACATGAACCGGGCAGAACCAAGGCTAGACAGTAGTCCTATTGACTTAAGATTGCAGGAGTCCGCGCACACGGCTGAGGTGACCGAAACAGGATTGCTGAGGCTAGATTAAGATGACGATGGCTAGGTTGGTGGCTTGGTTCATTGAACTGCGGAACAGGTTCAATGAACCGAGGTTACCTAAGGTATCGACGATCTATGTTCTAAACCGGGTTGGTGACCTGGCACCATGTAAATCTTCTTCAACGCTATTTATTTCAATACATACAAAATTGTATGAGGGTGCATTAGCGCAGTTCGAGAACTTCTGGTGTCATTTTCCGTACTCGTACTGTAATAATAGGAAACACGCGGCCTCGAAACCGTGCCGCTGCTAGCTTATCACTCAGCCTTCGCCCCACATCTGGAGTGCTTTAGGCACCAACATCGCAGCTTCCTCGCATCATGTGAGAACGGTGTATAGATTGACTGAAGCAGGTTTCCT
>JAABUV010001071.1_pt1 | contig 40220 bp, 39 predicted proteins | sample 5559971 | NCBI WGS metagenome assembly JAABUV01 (sample SAMN10711881, study PRJNA513362) | rock metagenome | isolation source: Antarctica rocks | place: Antarctica: Victoria Land, Knobhead nord | collected 2015-12-19 | reverse complement strand
CTCCACGCCTAGATGCAGCTTCCTAGGCCAAAAAGGCTTCAGATCCTGCTTCCGGGTGCGAAGCACTCCCTCTGCCCATGCGACTGAGTCTATGGAATGGGTGGGCGGGCGAAAAACCATTGAAAGCCCGTTTGCCCGAATGCAAGGCGATGAAAGGCAAATTTACAAGCAGTGCTCCCTTTTTATAACCAGGCCTCTAGGCCTCCAAGCCTAATGATTGAGGCATGAAAACTCTGATTTTCAGCCGCCACCATGGCGCATGCGACTGCTCCGTGAAGCTCTAGTCTAAGGTAGCCCGATAGTCTTATCGTGCACCTTTGTAATCCAAAGCTGCAAGGCAGGCGCACTATCATATGTATGCGCCTGAAGGTCGCCTTAGGTTTTAACCTCAAAGAGCACATTCCGATGGTGCTCGGAGCCGCAGCGTGTAGGTATTTCCATCCCTTCGCCTGGAAAATATGCAGTCAGCTCATCAGCGTCTTCTCAATTCTCTGCTCTGCATTGAAAGGCGCATTGTTATGCTAGCGCCATCACAGTTTTACGCTTGAAATCAATGCCAGGATGGTTTGGGTGTGCTGAGTATGAGTTTCCCAAACATGAGGGTACACCTGTTAGTCGGCGTCGGTGGAGAAGGAAGTAATTGCATAGACATGGCGATGGCGTGGGTGGGTAGCAATGAAGGTAAAAAGTGGAGCGAATATTCAGATAAACAACGCGATGGACCCTGAAATTACCTGATTAGGCTTAGTGGCGGGTTGTGGTGTTTATGCAAAGTTCAGGTGGTGTGTCTGCAAAGGCGGGTGGTGTCCATATAGTGGTTACCTTGCTATATGGTCTCAATTGTAGGCCTAATCTAGAACTTCAAAATGGTGCAAAAATTATCAAATTTGGGTCACTTTTGCCTGATAAATTGAATATCTTATATTCATCTTTTCTCGGCCGAGGGACTTCTGGACGCTATACTGCGCTTCTGTGATCGTGATTTAGTACTGAGCTCAATACCTGGTACAGAAAGATTAACTTCAATTAAACCATTGCGTGATCATGTAAAATACTCTTTGTTACATGTACTTCAATACAATATGAGAACTGGTATTTGAGGCGCAGGCTTGCGGCGGCGAAACTTGGCGTGTCAATACTCGAGGCAGGCTGAACGGCACACAACTCCTTCAGCTGAGATCTGCACCACCAAGATGTGAATCAGTACACCATTACAACTACCTTTACAGAATCAAGTTCGAAAATCCCAGCATCGACGTTTCACCCATATGCAATCCATACCGTGAGGCTGAATTGGGCGTCTGGCCAGCCCGATAGGAATGCAACCCAGGTGGCATTCAGAACTGGTGGCTCAGATGTTTGGACGATGTGGCAAAGCTTTGTAGCCAGCACTACAAAATGATTCTTCGTGCCAGCAGGACCACTCCCGACAGACCCATCGACACCTCCGGAACTCTAAACTATGGTTTTCTTCCTTCATCTGATTGTCAGCGGTACCATACTTTCGGTAGCAATTATAGTCAAGCTTGCGTTCTGGGGTGGCTTCATTGCTTCGCAAATCTGGCCTCTGTCCAAAATCCCAGGCCCTTGGTGGGCACGCTACACAAGACTCTGGATAGTTAAGACATTAGCATCTGGAAGCTCCCCAACAACCTTTATCGATGTCAATCGGAAATATGGTACTCTCGAAATCCCCCCCTACTATAAAATGTATTATCTAAATTTTTATGAGGCCCGCTGGCGCGGATTGGTCCCAATCTTCTCATAACGGATGACCCAGAGACCACTCGGAGAATCCTCGCACCGAGGTCGCCATATCTACGAGCCCCATGCTTTGATACCCTTAGGATTGATCCAGCAGTCACAAACGTTGTTTCTGAAAGAGATCCAAAGAAACATCAAGCTCTACGTCACAAACTATCTGCTGGTGTGAGTATATCACGCACAAGGTCGCTTCCAATAGCTAATCATGCACCAGTACTCCGGCAGAGATGCGGGTAATCTTGAAGCAATTATTGACAACCATCTGTTGACCTGGATTGACCAAGTTCATAAGAACTGGGTTTCTCAATCGAATGACTCCCCAAAAGTTGACATTGGGCGACAAATTCAACTTCTGACTGTAGATGTTATCAGCAACGTGTCCCTGGGCGAGTCGTTTGACTGCGTCAAAAATAACATTGACAAGTATGATTTTCTCGCCACCATCCAGCAAGCCGTCAAGGCTTCCCAATTATTCTCCGCCCTAGACGAGCTAGGTATACTTTTTTACTATGCCACACGAATACCTCTTGTCAGACGAGTCTTGCTACCTTCTGTGGCAGATCAGAAAGGCTTGGGCAAGATTATGGGGGTAAGACAGACCTCCTGTTTGTACTGATTTCGAGCTAACTTTCCGGTACAGCTTGCCGAGAAGGCTATAGAAGAAATATCCGAGTCGCGCAATATTCCAGAGAAGAGTTTACTCAACTCGTTTTTAAAACGAGGCGTAGCGAGGGACCAAATTGCTACAGAGATTGTGGTTTCATTGTAAGTCTAGACCTAACTAATAAAGAGGACGGGCAACATAACCTTTCTACAGGGTTGCTGGATCTGAAAGCACTTCGATGTCCATCCAAAGCATACTGCTTTCAATTTTGACCAACGCTCCTGTGTACCGAAGGCTTCAGTTAGAGATCGACACTGCCGTGGCTCATGGGAATGTAACGCAGCCAGTTCAGTACGCCGAAGCCCAGCAACTGCCCTATCTCTCCGCCTGCATTCTTGAGGGCTTACGAAAATACCCACCCGCTGCTCAACTTCGCGAGCGTGTGGTCCCGCCGGAAGGAGACTACGTCCTTGGTTACCGAGTCCCGGGGGGCACTTACATTGGGCTAAACACCTGGAGTACCCAATTGAACTCGGTCTTTGGAGCTGATTATGAGGTCTACAGGCCAGAACGATGGCTTGTCAACGACGAGGAACGTTTGAAAGCTATGCGGCGGACCGTAGAGCTCGTGTTTGGCCATGGATCTACGAAGTGCCTGGGAATGCCTTTGGCAATGATGAAAGTATACAAGGTTATTTTTGAGGTAGGCCGTGCTATTAAAACGGGGATAGTTGGTAATTTTAAGCTGACTATCACCTACCTAGCTTTTGAGGCATTTTGATGTTGCCATCGCTAATCCACATCGACCGTGGAAGAGCAGCTGCTATGGCATTTTCTTCCGGGAAGATTTCAATGTCCGAATCACGTCGCGTTCTGATGATGGAAAGAAGTGGGCCTTCTCTTGAAGTGCGATAGCTATTCCTTCTACCGCTCATCAGTCGTAGCACCCCTATTGAGCGAATAGCTACGTACCATTTTACTAGACTTGATTTGCTGATGTGTGATTGAATTCTTTCTACTTCCCCAATGATGAAAGGCCTGGCCTGGAGAAGGCATGGCATCGTGTGACGTATGATCGGCGTTTAGTGCCGACCGTTCGGTATTATGAAACAACGTATCTACTAGTACGTGTAATCTACCTAAGGTAATGATCCACTCCCTTTCCAGTAGTAGCGCCCCAACGCCGCAGGGAAAGCAAGCATACCCAAATGTGAAACCAATAAATGCGGTCGGTTTCAGGCAAGGCTCTCGCATGATAATAACGTATTGACCACCTCCCTCGCTTGCACATTCCTTGCTCAAGGCTTGGGAAAGATCAGCCTATCTCAGGTGCTACAAACGTGAACGTAGGCAGCCGCGGCACATGTCTCACTCAAAGTCGTTGCCTCATGCCAGCCTGCGCTCGAGATGCAACATGCTGCCAGCTCTTTCTTTTCACCTGGCTGTTCAAAACACTTCCCGTTTACTAAGCTAGCTCTATGAAATCCTACTTCCCCCCTGATCTTAGAATGGCGCCTACAATGCAAGCAGCGGCTCTGCTCCTCCTGACTTTTTTATTCTACCTCTATCGTCGCTTCTCAAAATCCGAGCAGGACATCATGGAACCCCCTTCCCTCCAGCACAGAATCCCCTTGATTGGCCATATAATTGGTATGATCTGGGGGAAAGCGGACTATTATGTTCAGTTGAGGTGCACCGTCCACCCTTCCACAAAGCAACACACTCCTAACTGAGCCCATGATATAGAGACCAGAATCCGCTTCCAATCTATACCCTGGCTATGCCCGGAATGAAGATCTACGTCATAAATTCGGTTGAGCTCATTGTTGCCACTCAAAGGTATCCTAAGACTCTGGCCTTTCCTCCAATAGAGGCCAAGATGGGGATACGCCTGAATGGAGCCAGCGAGACGGCAAACAAGATTATCATGAAGAACGTCAATGGCGATGAAGGCGATTGGGGCTTGTCAATGGACACGTACAAATGTATGCGGACGGCTATGACGCCCGGTTCAGGTCTGGACTCGATGAATCGTGTAATGATCCAGGAGTTGGCCGCGTCTATGGAGAAGCTTCATGTGGAGAAGAGCTCTTCCAGCATTACAATAGGCCTGATGGAGTGGCTTCGACACGAAATCACCTTGGCGACTACATATGCTGTATACGGCCCACAGAATCCTTACAGGGACGAGAATGTGGAAAACGGCTTCTGGTGAGTGACGCGCCAATCTTCAATCGTTACAAGCTATGCACTGATATCTATTTTCAATGCAGGGATCTTGTGCATGATCTGACCATGATACTACTGAACCTTGCGCCTTCTATAACAGCTCGGAGAGGAATTCGTGGCCGTAAGAAGGTTGCAGCAGCTTTCTTGAAATACTTCAATGCCGATGGTCAGAAACAGGGGTCAAAGTTCGTACAAAATCGCTATGATGTTAGTATACGCAATGGCGTCTCCGTAGAAGATACGGCAGAGTTTGAGGTAGGCGGAGGAATCGCCATACTGGTCAACACCACCCCAACCGTCTTTTGGATGCTATTCTATGTCTACTCCTGTCCCGAAGTCCTTCAAGACCTGAGGCGCGAATTAGCGGCAATTATGAGAGTCACCAAGGACGCTTCCGGCTCGCCAGTCCGAACCCTTGACATCGTTAGCGTTAAGTCCCACTGCCCATTGCTCACTTCCACCTTCCAAGAGGTCCTCCGACATCGATCCGTCAGTGCTTCCGTTCGTCAGGTAATGGAAGACACCATACTGGATGGGAAGTACCTTCTCAAAAAAGATGCGATTCTCCAGATGCCGAGCTTGGTCATCCACATGGACGCAGAAATATGGGGCTCAGACGTCGAATCCTTCAACCACCGGCGATTCATGACCAACAAGGCTAACAAGCCTCCGGAGACCAAGCGCGTTGCTGCAGGGGCCTTCAGGGCCTTTGGTGGAGGCAGCACTCTATGCCCCGGCCGACACTTCGCCACGACGGAAATTCTGGCTGTTGTGGTGGGCTTCGTCATGCGGTACGAGCTCACGCCGGAAGCAGGCCGCTGGTCGCCACCCACACATGCTAAGACCAACATCGCCGCTGCAATCATGGAGCCTGACTATGACTTGTCGGTGAAAGTCGAACCGAGAGCTGGCTTCGAGGACGGATCTTGGGCTTTTGAACTCCCAGACTCGGAGATGGTCTTTGCAGCTGCGGCGGAAGATTTGAAACTGTGAAAAGTGATACTGCGCTCACACATTCGGCCATGAGCATGGGCGTACTTAGATAAGGCAGCTATGAGCACAGGGGTCTTATCGGTGCTATGACTTTAAAATATATGAAACAATAATGCTATACGATTCACTTCAGGCTGCTCGCTCAGATCCTTGTATGAGGTATCACCTGCGCAATTGGAGAAGTTGACATGATTCCGAGAACACTGGAACTATCCGCAAGTGTATCTGCGACATTCCAAATTCGTACGCTATGCAGCTAACAAAATACATATCAGACCATCGTTCGCCAATCCTACACCACAGTATCGCCCGGTATTCCTCAAACATGTGTCCTACTTGTCGTCACCCGGGTGCCTTGCAAAACTCCGCCCTACTTTATCTTGCAGATTCCCATGTCTTCCGGTCGCCGAGTTTCACAGTGACGCCTCGCCGCCCATATACACTTTTGACGCACCCCAGTCCCTCCGGCTCTGGCTTCTCGTGCTATTGAAGGTTTTGACACGAATAGGGTTATGCTGTGGCCGCAATTCCGACTTACTACTCGTCTCGTGTAGCTCATACCTTTCGGTGAAGTAGCCGTAGCCGCGCAACCGCTGCTGATAGCTGGTGAGGAAAATCGCGACGCGTGGTCGCACATGGCGGTACACTGCGGCGGCGGAGGGCATACATGAGACGACAAAGCCGGAGGTGATCTCAATGATGCTACATGTAGGTTAGGTATCCGACGTATTAGGATGAAGGCCGCTGCGAACTCACGTCACGACCCATAGTGGAACCACGGTCCAAGTGTTATCGGTGCCTTGGCTTAGCTTGAGGCGGTAGACAAGACCGAGGCTGCTGCTGATGCAGGCGCTGCGTTCCTGTCAGCAAAAGCCCGTCCATTTCCAAGAGCCCATGTCGCAACCGGCAGACTCACGTAATGCCCGTTAGGAATATCGCCGAGATCCCGATCTTGCGTCGCCGCGGCATCTGCAGGGACCACACAGCCGGCAAGGGGATGCACAGGATGTAGAAGTCGCTGAGCATGTTGAAGGCACCCATGACGATGCTGAGGCTCTGACTCTCGCATTTAGGCGCCGAGATGGCGGCTAGGTAGTCGAGCTGTGATTGGCCGTGGTGCGGCGCGCAGAGGCCAATGTAAACAATCATAGTGGCGAGATAGAAGAGACCCGACACGACGACGCCGCTCCACACAAGCCATTTCAACCAGCGGATTATGCCGAAAAGCTCGAGGAAGAGGAGAAAGAGCGTAAGCTTGATCACCCAGATGAAGGGGCCGTAGACGACCTCGTTGACGAGTGTGAGCTAAAGGTTGATTAGCGTAAGTTCTCCACGCTGTTGAGCGCGATGTGCCGTAAGGGTGAAATGAGGACTCACGCGAATCAGCTCAAGGGAAAGGCCGCTGATGGTGAAATCCCAAATGTGATGGCCATATGCACCGAGACTAACGACTATAGTAATTTCAGTATCTGGAAAGTCAAAATGGACAGACTGAGTTGGGATTGTACCTGCCACTGTCAAACTGATATATGTACACCCGGCGATCTAGAGGTACGGTCAGTGTCTTTGCCAAAGATACTGCTGGAGCAATCTTGATCTTATACAAATCCAATTACGCATGCAACTGCATCGTCATAAGCATTTGTTCGTACACGACTCTCGAGGGGCACCTACCATCATCCCACGTCCTCGCTTTGGTAAGGTACAACTTCGCATAAAACCTGAGACTTGCGAAGAGGATGATCAGAGGTAGACAGACGGCGGCAGCGATGTAAATCCATGACGCCCTTGACTCGGGATTTTGAAAATTTGCCTTGATGCCCGGTGGTGGAAGGGCAAGAGGGGACTCTTCGATCAGGGAGCTCATATCGCATCACAGAGATTCGAACTTTGCGGAGAAGGAGATTACGTATCTCAGCTTTTCACGCCATCCTACTATAAGTACAGGAATAATATGCGGCAGTGCTGCACACCCTCCAGTTTCCTTTTTCTTTCATTCACACATTACTGGACTGGGCCCTTTGAGAGCATAATCACTAGTGTGGAAGCAACGCCATTCAAATCCCCGAGTTAGAAGCCAGGTATTTTTCGTGGACGAATGAAAAAGGAGACATCGCAGAGGCGCGCCCTAATCCTGTCTCGCATGCGATCTCGCCTTTTGCATCAGGCGTCCGAAGTCTAGTGAGCTGGCCCAATCTTTCCGTTACGTGGAGTGGCCCGTGAGTCTTTTGCTTCCCGCCTGGGCTGCAGGTAGTGCGGCAAGGTATTCAAAGTGACGTTGAAGGAGGAAGACTGGTCGGGGAGCGAATGCACTCTCAAGGCAATGCAATGGCCAGACTCTACGATGAAGGCGAATCATAGGATGCTGAACTGTATCTCGATGAGGCTGAGCGAATCAGTGGATGCCTTGTCAGCAATCTAGAGTTTCGGAGAAAAGAACTTGCTCCCTGGTCACACCAGCCGCAGGTTAGGCAGCGATACTAGTCCGGGAAATTTTACAGAAAATTACAGAAATATTGTGTCTTGGTAACGAATGTATTATTCACGGTTTTGCTAATCTTGATTAGGAATCTGTAATGACCGTCATTTCGATCGTATGACAAGTCATATGACGTCAAGTCGTGACATGAATCTGACCTGACAAATGACATGACAGCAGTCTAGTCAGATCGGGTTTCGCGCTAACTCTTTCTAGATATAGGCTAGCTCGTTTCGATAAAACATCTTGCAATTTTCGTCGAATTCTTCCTTTCCTCAACCTTTCTACATCAATCATCATCTCTATTGACTGTTATTTCTACTTTATATAAGCACTATGCTATCTGATTCAGCTGTACACGTTGCATTTATCGAGTCAATTGTTTCAGAAAGAAGAGAAAGAGTAGTACAATGCAGACACTGTTCTGACTTCTTTGCTAAGCATATCTCACGTCAACGCGCTCATTTTGTCAAATGCTTCGCTTATCTTTGTTTTCAAAGAACTTTGAACCATGTCAACAGCATTACTCGCAAGATCGAGAGTAAACTTGAAGACATAAAGTCTATCTTCAACAGTTTTGCATCAGAAAAACAGAAACAGCTTGATCAAATGATGATTCAGATCATTTACTGTGATGAACAATCACTGAGCATGTTTCAGAATTCTTGAATGCATGAGTTCTTTATCAAGAGCATAGAATACACGTCATCGTTGTATAACAGAATTGCTGAAACTTTTCTGAATGAGACATTTGAATGCATCAAAGAAACGATGAATCAACTCTTTGATGAGATGAACTTTCTGAATATCATCAGCAACGAAAGCAACAATCAGTCTGATAATAGAATACTCAACATGTGTATGTTGATGAAGAATAAACAGTTCTTTCATGCGTTTTCAGAGTCAGTCGACTCAATGAGATTATCTGCAGCAAACACAACTGTTTGAATGCTGAACAAAATGAATATTTTGACTCATGAAGACTTCAGAAAGATCAACAGCATCATCATTGATATGTTGTCAAGAAATAGAGTACAGATGCAATATAAAAAGTCGTATTAAAGCAACAGAGAAAGCAAATAATGAACATGTACAATGATCATGCTAGTAGAAAGATACTGTAAAACGTGTATGTTTTTGTCTCTATTTACAAGTTGTCAGAATCGTGTCTAAATGAGTCAATCAGCGAAAGTCAGAGTTGAATAATGCTTGATCTTTAGAGATAACTATAACTGAATATTAAGAATACAGAAGAAGATGAGTACAAAAGCTTCTATTTAAGTAATATTCAGAGACTGCGCTAAGCTTAAAGAAAATGTGTTTGTGACATGAGTAGAATGTGATGTAGAAAGAAAGATGATGTTGAACAAAAAGATGTTGAAGAAAGAAAATAGAAACTGAGTCAGATTTGAACTAGAGACACTGACTAGCTTTAATCAATACGCAGAATACTCGCTAGCGTACTCTGCAAATTAATTAAAGCTTCAGTCTTTTTCAGTCTTGATACGCTCGTAACATTACTCTTCTCTTCAAAAATTCATGTTTGCATAAATGTAGCTCATTTGCTTGCTTTCTTATTGAGTTATTTCAATACTAGCGTGACTTTCTTGAGTATAGCACATGAAATTCGTTCAAAACTTTCTTGAAGTCATCAAATTCTTCTTTATCAACATAGTATCATTCATTGTCTTTATCTAGATCTTTTCATTTGATCTTGTACTGTATTTGATCTTGATAGCATTTGAAGTTCAGAATGTCATTTATCTTTCAGTATTCATCATCATCTTCATCAATAATGATGAGTTTGAGAGATTTTGCATGCTGTTCTGATAAAGAATCTTCTGAATACAATTGCAGTAACTTCAAGTTGAACATCAAATGCAGATGCTTCATGCTGATTGATAGATGAAAATGATAGAAGATCTTCGCTTTGACAATGATCTGATATGATTCTAGTTGTTTGTCTTTCAAATCTTTGCATGATCTCGTGATTTTGACATTTCTGAAAAATAGTCAAACTCAGTTAATTACTTCATAAATGACGTCTCGTCTATGTTTATTGATCTGTGCTTCAATGATCAGCTTCATCTTTTTCAATTGTTGATGATCAAAGCTCAGTAGCTTTTTCATTTAAATGACAATATCATCTGCTTTTCTAGCTTTCAATCGTTCATGAATGATTTTGTAGTCAGTCGTATCTGAATTGAAACTCATTCAAGAGTGAAAATCTTTATTGAAGTAGAAAAAGATCATTGAGATGATCAAGAAGATATTGAAATTGTCACTGAATTTCATCATAGATATTTATTTAACTCAGTCGTTCTGCATGTAATTGTAGTAAATTCTAAGTTCGCGTTCAATGTTTTGATTGACTCATTTCGTCTGATCATTGATTTTTAAATGATAGACTGTGAATAAATTAGCTGTGATTCTCAGTCACTTGCAAAGACTCTTTCACATAGTTGATATGAATTGAGAGTCTCTGTCTGAAACAATAGAACTGAGTAGATCATGCAGTCAATAAACGTTTCATAGCATGATTCAAATCATTTCTTCGACTGAGATGTTATCATCTTCTCAATGATAAAGAACATAGTGACATTCTTTGATGAAATGACATATGATTATGCAAATGATGTTATAGTCTTCTGATAGAGATAGTTCAGTAATGAAGTTCATAATTATATCTTTTCAGCGTTCTTGTGAAATAAGTAGAGAATGATGAAGTTCATTGATGCTATTTCTAGAAACTTTGCTTCGCTGATAAACATGACAGTTTTGAATGTACTGTCTGACTATGACTCGATGATTTGATCAATAGTAGAATCATTGAATTAGATCAATAGTTTATTTATTATCAAGATGAAAGATTGAGAACTGATCATGAATTTTCTGTAGCAGTTTCATATGCATATTCTTGAAAACTCACAGTAAGTCTTTTCTAAAGAAAACGTTATCAATGATTTTGCAGTTCTTCAATTTAGTGATATAAAATTTGAGCTTGTTCTCGTTCATAGCATGTTTATATTCATTGCAAAGCTCATTCATTTGATTGATCATATGCATTCACTGATAGAAATTTGCTTTCGATTCAATAAGTAAAACATCAACTCTATCAAGAGTCAGAATAGTCTGAAAACAGTTTTCAAGTTATTGAACTGATTCAGAAATGTTCGCTAAAGACATTTAAGTTAAAGCATTAACTTTAGTATTCATTTTGTCTGATTTAAAGATGATCTGAAAGTTGAACTTCAACAGAATGTTCAGATAGTTGACTTATTATCAACTCAACTGTTTATTTTTCATGAAGATCTTCAAAGCTTGATGATTAATGAATATCTGAATGAGTAGTTTAATGCACTTCAGCTTGAGTCATCAGTGTTCGAAGCATCAAATAATGACTAGCAATTTCTTGTCATAAATGTGATAATTAATTTCAGCGAGAATCATGCTTTTACTGTAGAAGATCATCAAATGAAGAACTTTCTCATCATCATACTAAGATAGTATTTCATCTTTTACATAGTTTGAAGCATTGATCTTCAGAATAGCTTGTCGTTTGAGATCAAAGTAACGAAGTACTGAGATCAAGCTGACTTGTTTCTTTAAATTGTCAAAGACTTGAACACAGATCTCATTTTAAACAAAAGATGTATTCTTTCTAGTCAACTGAATAAATGATTTGACTAGTTTCAAGAAGTTTTTAATGAAACAATAATAGAAGTTAACAAATTTTATGAAGCTCTGAATTTCTTTTAGATTGATTAAAGTGATTCAGCTGATTATGACTGTCACTTTGCTGAGATTCATACAAAGATTTAGTTCTGATACAATGACTTTTAGAAAAACAGTCTCTTTTACATTAAATTTGCACTTTCAAATATTCATCTGCAGTTCAGCTTCGCGTAGTCGACTCAATACTAGTTTGACGTGATTTCTATGTTTCTTTCTCATTTTGCTATAGATGAGAATGTCATTTAGATAGACTTGACAAAAGTCGTTCAGAAAGTTTTATAAAACATCATTCATATATTGCTGAAAGAAGATTAATTCATTAGTCAGTTTGAATGATAACATCTTGTATTTATATGCTTTTAAAGCAGTGATAAAAGTGATGTAATTCTCATTATTGAAATGCATTTGAAGTTTGTTGAATGCTGATATAATGTTCAATCTGATCAAATGCTTGCAACTCACTATTTTATCAACGATCTCATTTATCAGCGATAGAGAATATTTATTTCTTTTGAAAATGACATTTAGCTTTCAATAGTTCACACAGAATTGAAGATCTTTATTTGCTTTGAGAGTGAATAGAACGAGAAAGAAATAGAAGATCTGATTAAAAGTGATAAATTTCTTTGACAGATTCTCGTTTAAGTACTTCTTTACTTTCAGAAGTTTGACAGAGAACATTTGATAAATTCAACAGTGAAAGAGCATTGAATCACTGATGAGTTCAATTTTATGATCATAGAAGCGATGAGAAAGTAGTTTATTCAATTGAGCTCGATCAAAAACATTTAGAAACTTATGATATTCTGATGACAGCTTGACTTTAATATCTTTCAAATTTTGAGTCGTTTCATCAATTAAAGAAACGTTTAAAACGTTCAAATTGCACTGAGTATTGTACGTGATTTCTCTATCAATATCAGTCATGAATAGAGCAAAGACTTCAGTCTGATTCTTCTTTGATTGATTCAGTAAAGTTTTGAACGAAGCTGTATTTATGCTTTGAATTGAGAATGATTCTTTCTTAGTCATAGTTGAAACAGATTGTTTAAGCATAATAAAGATCTTAGTTTGAATGATAAACGAGAGCGAAGTTGATTGCAGTCAATTTGAGTGCTTTGAATTGAGAAGAATTGAAAAAATCGAAATAGAAGTATTTAATTGATTTAAAAAAACAATGACATCATTTTGCATATTCAATAATATTTCGTTTTTATTCATTCAAAGCTTACTCAATATGACTTCATGATGATTAATATCAGCTATCAACATTGATACAGTCAATTTCTTATGATTTTCAATGATGAGATTGAGTAGAATTTTATGAATGATGATCTTCTTAAATATCTTTTCATCATAGTCTCTTATTAACTTCTCTTTTATCAATGATATAGATTGAATTTCTAGTTTCTTACATACTCTATTGACTAGATTAATGTGTATGAGCATATGATTGACTGAATCACTGTCTATCAGAGAATGAAGATTAAAAGATTGATTCTGAGAGTTGAGAAAAACATCAATTAAAAATGACTTTTCAAAGTAATTCTCTTTTGATAAAATTTCATCTAGTTTGCACAAAGATATAATCTCTATCTCTTCAATGACTTTTGAAAAGATGACTAGTTTTTTAAATTGAAATTTGAATCGAAATTGAACTTGAAACAATCATATTCATTATTCATTGCATTGCTTTTAGTAAGTTGATCAGAACACTTTTTAAAACTATGATTTGATTTATAACATATGAAACAGATTTCAACTAGAATGTCTGCTTCTTTGACGTTAGTTAAAATCACGTTACACGACTTTAGATGATCAGATTTTGAATGATCAACTGACTGAGTAACAACAGCTTTATGAAAGATGATTTTTAACAGATCATCAACATGTTTAATGAGATTGACTTTGTTCTTGATTTCTTGAATGACTCGTTGATCATTATTCAAATAAATCAGATAGAAATGAATCTCTTTGAAAGAATCAGATTGAACTAATTGATTTTTTCAAATGAATCGAAGACGAGAGTTTATTTTATCTTTCAGATCAATGATTAGTTGCTTTTCATGATACTTCAGATAGAAAGATAATTGTTGAAATTGAGTGTAAAACTCGCTGAACTTCTTTGATTCTTGAATCAAATTGTAGTATTTTCTATGAAAGTTGACTTTCTTATCTGAATCATTGAACAACTCAGTTAGTTCTTTCAAAAGATTATTGATGATTTTATATAAATTGACACAGTCATGTTTGCATCTAAATTGAGCGATATCAACTGCGTCATTGAATAATCTGAAATGTACATAGCTCAGTTTAACTCGTTCATTTGAAAAGAGATCAACGTTGATCTCTAGTTTATTTTGAATTTTGTCGTATCAGTTTTCTCAAGTAGAATTCTTTTTATTAGTAAATCAGAAAGAATCAGATATTTTCTGAGATCTAGAACGCTCAGAGTAGATGAAATCAGAAGAAGTGATTTCTTTAGTTTGAAGTTTAGTCTTCAACTCTTTGATTTCGTTGTCTCGTTGAATACTCAGCTCGTTGAGTTGATCTGTTTCTCTGTTAAGAATCATGCATCAAGTCTTTCAGTTTTCAATAGAAACAGAGAGTATTACTGTTTCAGTGAATGACTCATCATCTTTATTGATGAATGATTCAACACTAAAGAATTTCAATGAATCAGTCTTAAAGATTTGAGAAAAGCGACTTTGAAATTATTTGAAACATTCTTCAATAAATGAATGTTTTGACATGATGAAATTTGAAGAAAGAATGAGATTGAGCGAATGATGATGCTCAACAGTATTAACGAAAATGTATGATCAAGTGTTTAATCTTCAGAAAAGAATGTTGTTGATTAGAAAGATATTTTTAATTTGTAAGTTTTTGAGTGATTCTTAAGCAATTTATGAAGATTCTTTATCATTGATTCTTTTAATTAAGTTAAACAGCTTATTTTCACTCATCTGTTTCATGAAAATGAGTTGATTCTCTTGATTGAATAAACTTTGCATACTTAGTGAGCAATAAGATGTCTAGCGATTCAAACAGTCTTGTCGTTGATTCTATCAAACTCTTTAAAGTTGTTCAGTCTTTCAATTACGTTGATCATCAGATAAATGAATTTCTTTAAACTTGTTCTGTCTGTACAAGTATGTTGAATGAGTAATGAAATTAATATCATGTGATTAATGAATTCTTAATATAATGTCAGAATCGTGTCTAAATGAATCAATCAGCGAAAGTCAGAATTGAATAATGCTTGATCTTTAAAAATAGCTATAACTGAATATTAAAAATACAGAAGAAGATGAGTACAAAAGCTTTTATTTAAGTAATATTCAGAAACTGCGTTAAGCTTGAAGAAGATGTGTTTATGACATGAGTAAAATGTGATGTAGAAAGAAAGATGATGTTGAACAAAGAGATGTTAAGAAAAGAAAATAGAGACTGAGTCAGATCTGAGCTAGAAACATTGACTAGTTCTAATCAATACATAAAGTACTCGCTAGCGTACTCTGCAAATTGATTAAAGCTTCAGTCTTTTTCAGTCTTGATACGCTTGTAACACAAGTTGCAATGACATTTATATATACATTCAAGAAATGCTTCTTGACTCTTTTATCATTGATTCAGATCTCGATCTCTTTTCTCTTACTAACTATCTTGTAAGAATGATGCAAGCAGTCTTACAACAACATGCAGTTTGAAGCGATCAGTTTAAAACAATCTAGCTGCTGATGCAAGATTAAAACATGTCTTCTTTGTTTCATGTGACTCTCATGACTTGCAATTACTACTAAAAGATTTTCTATATTCATCACTCATTTAATCTATCTTTATCAAGACTTTGAAAATAGTCAACTTTATATGAAAGATCAAACATCAGCTCAACATACTTTGCAGATATCAAAAGAAGATTTATGATCAACATAAATCGCTGATTGTCTTCACTATACTATGATAAGAAACTCAGATTCATCTGATCAAGTTTCTTGTACGAAGCAAAGTTACATTATGAAGATATGTTACTGATGATGAGATCAATTTTACTGTATGTATGAACAAGTCTTTCAACTTGAGCTTGCAGTATATACAAAATGTTAATTTCTGAGTTGAGCTTGATGATTTACTGCTTGTTCTACAGTTTATACATGAACAGCAAAAGATGTCAGAAAATAATCAAGTCATTGTTGATAAGATTTACATTCATTGAATTGATATTCAGATTCATCTTAATCAATGCATACAGAGCAATCACTTTGATCAAGATATAAAAGAGTTTCTTCAAACTCAATTTACATTTCAATTGACTAAACAAATTATGATCTTACATAGAGTGACTCATTATCTTTATTCGACTCACTACAACAAGTCTTTGATAGATTGATCATCAAGTCGAGTTTCGAGTTGACATTTTGAACTCAAATTGAGATCGAGTCGAATTGCTCACATTTTCAACTCAACTCAAGTCGAGTTGCTCATATTTTCAACTTGACGCGACTCGACTCGACTGAAAATTGAGTTAACTCAACTCGACTCATCAAGAACTTGAGCTTGACGTCAAGAAAGCTAAATATAGAAATTTTTCCGGCTTTTGCATTATCTTTTTGCATTATCTTTTTGGTAGAAAGTCATGAAGAGAAAACATGAAGATTGTTTGATAGAAAGTCATGAAGAGAAACATAAAGAGAAACATAAAGAGAAACATAAAGAGAAACATGAAGAAGAACATAAAGAGAAACATGAAGAGAAACATGAAGAAGAAACATGAAGATCGTTTGACTTTGATAGAAAGTCATGACGGAAAAACATGGTAGAAAGTCATGAAGAAAAATCATGTAGACTGTTCAACCAAGCTATTTACATCTATCTAATATCTTGTCGAGTTGAGTCGAGTTTTCGAATCGAGTTGTTGAATCAAGCTTCTCAACTTGACTCAAGTGCTTGAGTTTAACTTCTCAATTCAACTCAACACTTTTTCAAAAAAATTTCAATTTAATTCAACACTTTTCAAGTCAAGTACTTGACTCAAACTCAGGTATTAAACTTGACGCGATCAGTCTAGTCTTTGAATGTCTTCAAACAAGACGAAATTCTTTGCTTTTTACAAAGTCATACTGAATCTCAGTATCACACTCAAATCAAGTCGAAATTCTTTGAATTTCGTGAACGTGAAAAAATCTTTAATTCTCAAGCTGATGCATGAAACAATGATGATGACTCAGTGCTGTTTTGATGAAAGCAGATAAGCAAGAACTTCTACTACTAGTCACTTTACTGATCAAATAAAACTTTAGTTGCTTTCTTCATTGAATGATTAGCGAGACATCTTTTTCAAACATCAGCAAATTCAGTATCTTCAGAAAGAGTCTTCTCATCAATGAACTACATACATTCAAAGCTTTGAAATCAACTTTCAGCTATCAAAGTCAACAGACTACAATATATTTACATTAACAAGCATATACTACGAAAGATAGCTTGAACGATGTTTACTGAAGAGAAGCTTATAGAGGTAGAAGATCAGTAATTGAAGAAACAAGATTCAATGTTGAAAGTTCAAGAAAGAGATGAAGAAGAGACGAAAATTACACTATAAATTGCTCTGTTTTCTCTGTTTTCTTGAGTTCTGCAACTTCGAAATTTTTAGAACACTCAGCTCAATAGTTGATTTCTGAACTCTGATTGATCAAAAGTCTTAGTAATATATATATAAGCTGTTTTATTGACTATTAAGTAGAAACATCTGACATCAGAATGACAGAAAACATCTGATCTGACCTGATGATCATATGATCATTCGTTATGAGATTACAGGTTGACTGACTTACGCTAAAGATCAATCGATCATGCAAAATGTTCAAAGCTAAAAATCAAGCTAACATCTGAGATTAATACATAGATTTCATGATTGAAGAAATCTTTACATCTGTAACTACTTCATTATCAATATACAATCACTTCTTATTATTGATTAATTAATAATCAATCAATAATCAATCACTTATCAATATATCTTCAATCAAGAATGTAGAATGTTAATCAAATCAACTTGAATTCTCATTTATAGTATGAGATTAATCTAGAATTAATCTTAGATTAATTAAAATCGTGATTATCATGTTTTCACTTTTCAATTAAATTTATTGCAAAAGAAAAGTTAATAAATAATTTATTAATAACTTATTAATCAATAATTAATCTGATCATTTCAGTGAGATAAAAGTTGATCAAGATTTAAATGTGAAAAAGATTAATTAATGATTAATAATGTATTATTTATTAATTAATATTGAATTAACTTAATAGAATGCAAGAAGAAAAAAATGATAAAATTTTTAAATTTGTTAACTTGAGATTATTTGTTGATTAATAAATGATTAATAAAATATTAATTATAGATTAATAAAAGGCTGACAACGAGATTCATTTATTCATGATGTCGACTACGAATCTTTTGATTCTATTCTGTGTTCGAATAGAAGTCAGAAGAGTCAAGAGATCTCAATTCGACGCAATTCAAACGATGTTAGAATGTTGCGTGAGCAGAAAAGTCGATCGTGCAGAGTTTTCATCTACGCGACAACATTCTTTCTAACAGTCACAATCGATCTACGAGAGTGATTGATGACATGTTGATGTCAGTAAGAGATGAAAAGATATCTAGTGAAATAGTCGTTCTCAGTATGAGAGTCGTGACTACAAGTGATCGAAGAATTTGCGACTCGTCGACTGCGTTGATATACTGAAACGTCTTCATCACATCGACAGTGCCGTCAAGTAATTGATGAAAAGATATCAGATAGAATAGTCGTTCTCAGTCTGAGAGTCGTGACTACAGTGCTCGAAGAAGTAGTGACTCGTCAATCACGCTGATATACTGAGAAGACTTGAGCTCATCTTCTTTACTTGACGTCAAGTCATTCATCTATCTACGTGAAAAATCGAGAGCTCAAGAGAACGATCAGAACGCATTCTCTTTCATCGATCAGAGCCAAACATCGAACGATTGCGATCGCACGTCTATACTAACAATTCATTCAACGTCTACGTGACACAAGTCAAATCAAGAGAAGAAAAGAGTTACTCAGTACAATCACACTCTATCTTTTCATCGTGTGCGTCTCTCTTTCATCACATATTTCTCTGCGCAATGAATGACAATCATTGAGCAAGAGAACGCAGCTCTACGTACGTTACAATCACGAGCATCACGAATGCAAAGAAAACGTCTTTCGTCTTCGAATCAAAAATCGGATCGAAACATCGTTGTATAGAATATCGTCAATGAAGAGCAGAGCAAAGACGATGCGTCATAAACGAACAACACAGACACTCATTAAGAGTTTACTCGAGCGTCACGCGCTGAATAGAAGCTATAGGTTCATTACTTGGTAACACAGTGTCAATCTTATTGTTTCGGCTGCGCGAAGCAGTCGTATAGACGACGAGTGATTTTCTTCCTCAGAGAGTTTTGTTCACTCGATATAAATAGCATAGAGTCTCTCATGAGTCGAGCCTAAATCGATGTCACAAGAATGTATGAATTACAGACAGACAGATAGATTAATAAAATTAATTATTACTACATTTATAATTTTTGTATCTTTCAGATTTCGAATTTTGTGACTTAGTGAATTTTTATTCATGTATAATTAGTTAATTACAATAAATCAAATTAATACTTAATTAATTAGATATTAATAAATGATTAATAAAGATTAAACTGAGTTTAAGAATTTTCTGTTCATCAATGCTGTTATTTATGATTTCAGATTATCACTAGCTCAGGAACGCGGAATTATGCGCATGGTTGAGTGACATGATCGAACATTTTGCATGGTCGGCCGACCTCTAGCGTGGGTCAGCCGACCTACATTCTCATTCGTTATTCCTAATCTTGATCAAGCGTCGATTCAACTTTCATATTACAATCGAGACTTTCGAAAGATATCACTTCTTCCTTCCTTCGTAGTTTCTACCTACTAGATAGTTCAGTCAATATATCTATATGCACATATTCGCTCTGACCCTCATATATCAATAGGTTATGGGCTCGAGCGCGTTGGACGTCACAAAAATAAGGCGGGTGCTGACAAATGCACTTCGAGCTTCACTGTTCGAATCCGCGAATCCGCAACTCCAAAAAGGCATGTATATGATTACATAATTAATCACACTTCCGAAATCGAGGAGTGTTGAAATATGTTATATAACATAATTAATCACACATTCAGAAAATAACCGTGGCAATCGGAAGAGTATGGTATGCGTAACATGGGGGAGTGTTGAAATATGCCATACATACCTGAATTGGATTGTTCCAAAGTGTGTTCACATTTTGGCCGATTCGTAAACTCACAGAATTACGAGCAAAGATCATGGCATAGCGTGGAGGACGACGAGTGTTATGAGGGGAGACTTCGGCATCATCATGAGCCTTAAGCTGAACATAAATGGCATTTAATTAGAGTACAAGTGGGGCAACAGGGTTGTAGATAAAAGTCCCTGTTGCTGGCCCCTCGATGCAGATTAGGATAGTAACTGGAGATCAGATTACATTTATGGCCGGGAAACCCCACCGTAGCATGTAGTCTGACCGCATTGCTTCGTCAGCCGTCATCCTATCGCAAGGCTCGTACATCAACATTTTCACCAGCAAGTTCTCCAAATTCGTGAATTCTTCTGAAGAGAAATCGCATTGCTCTGGGATTTGACCCCGACCCATGCCCCAAAGTCGCTCCCTCAAGGGCCTTGTGACGGGGGACATGAAGCCTTTGAATTTTGGATTCCAAGAACCATCCTCCAAGAAGTAGTCCGGTCGCTTCTGCCACCGGTCCCACCATCGGCTCGGCAACTTACCCAAGGTGCTGACCATCTCTGCAATAAGGTCATCTTCGTTTGGGATGAAAGCTTCGAAGAGAGCACGTTCGCCGAGGATTTCGAAAAGTGTACAGGCAAGTGTCCAAATGTCGGCTGGGGGCCCAAATTTTTCGAGAAACAACGTTTCAGGAGGAAGTAGCAACATTGGAGTGTGGAGGCTCTTGGGTGGATTGGTGAGGAAGGCCTCGCCGAAGTCCGATATTTTGATCTTATTGTCCTTAACTTGGTCCGCCGGTACTACCATATCGGCAGGGAAAATGGAATATGATGGCACCTCTGGGCCGAGAGTACCATTATCAAGTCGTCGATTCAGCACCTGGACAGGCTCACCAAATTTTTTATAGACTTCGTCTACAGTCCAAGAATTGAAATTCGGGATTTGGAATAGGATGTTATTAGCATGCAGATCTGACCGAGGGCAATTAATTAGTCTAAACACGTTGAGTGAACAGAGACGCTAGAAACATACCTCCATGAGTGACACCGCAAGAGTGGATGTATGCCAGACCCATCGTTGTCTGGGCAGCAACAGCTCGCGCAATATTGATTGGAAACATCCATTTCGCACTTGCTTCCTTTGATTGGGCCACACTGCATCCGGCAGGTTCGCTCACCAGGCAGAGATGCCTTCCGTTCGGCCCATTCGTGAAAAACTCGTCGAAGAGAGTCTGAACGTAGCTTCGTCCTGGGTGCTCAGGGTCGCCCCCGCGAAGATGCCGCAGGATATAGCCTTCTGAACTCGCTGTCGAAGCGTGGGCGGCGATGATCTTCAATGCGACGTAACGATTTTCTCGCTGGTCTCTGGCAAGCCATACTGAGGAACATGTTAGCTGTTGCGCAAACGGCTTGTAAAGTGAATGAAGATTACATGCCTGTCGAATAACTACCGAAACCTAACTTATGAACTATTCTGTATCTGCCTTGCGAAAGCTCGTCGCCGAGATGTGTTGGATGGTAACCTCCTGTAACGTATCCTTCAAGATCCTCAACATCGTCCAGCCAGTGGTATACATGTTGCGGCCTGTCCGTCGAAGAGATATCCGTCCGCATAGTGAGCAAACGGGATGAGCAACAATTCGTTGGGAAAAGCCGCGGGCAGGGTGTAGGAATTTTGAGCGGCCACCGGGCTCTGAAGTTAGTACAAGCACCTGCCAACCTCAACATTGAAACCGTGTAACAGCTATGGTGTTTTCCGAGACTGGGTGATTAAATAAGTTAGGGCCTGCTCCGTCACGTATGGCTCACCCAATCTGATTGGCTGATATACGATCACGTGATTGACAGGGGCGCATTTGCGGGTGAAAGCTTGTTGGCAGAACCGGATGGCTCGATTTAACATAAACACTGAGCGGCTGTCTATGCTGAATGGTTCTCAATCAGGGTGACGCATGAAGGCTGCAGGATGCTTCTCGGGGCATGTAATCGTCAGATAATAGACAGCAGCAACAAACACCGTCGCGCCTTGGCTTGTGCAGCCTTTGTTAAAGTTTCAATGCCAACGAAACATGTAGGGCTTGGGCAGGGACTAGGCTGTCTCTGCGTGACTGGACCTCTGCAGCGGCTCCACCAAGCTTGACATGGCGAGTACTTCTGGAAACCTCAATGTTCAATCGCACTGTTCGGGCGCCAGCAATCTTGATTGAGCCGCCTATCTCGTGACAATTTGTAAAAGGTTTGAGACATGATCGTCGCTATCTGCGAATACGAAGCTAACCAGCACAGATTATAAGACTTGCCTGTTCACCTTTCCCTGTCCCTAGCCAACCTACAATATGGCTTCCAGAACCATCACATATGTGTGGAAAATCCCTCGACCCAAAAACGAAGGGTTTGCCCGGGCTTTGATGGCTGCGGCCTACGCGACTGCGATGCAAACAGACGCAAATGTGACTCAGGTCCTGATTAGGTGTGTCACATTTCTACTGCAATCTGATTCAATAACTAATCTTCTTTGCTATGTTCTAGATCCCGCATTCATGGTAGTACGATGACAGGTGGCTGGCATCGTCCTGACGCTCCGCACATCACAATTGGTGTGAAAAATCCTCAGACACAACAGAACGGGACCCATCAAGCGAGCCATGGCTACACTGAAACTTTGCAGTCTGCATGTGTTGTGAACGTGAAACCGAGTGGTTCTATGAAGGCGGACAGTGTCAAAAGTGTGTGGCCGCAGGGGCTACAGCAGGAAGGAGTGCAGGGCAACCCGGCAGAGCTAGGCCATGGCTTTGTTAGTTGGAGTACTTCTGAGTAAAGAACTCTGAGCCCTTGACCGTAGAAACGATGATTCTCATCACAGACGTCATCCCAAAAAGACTGACACGTAGTATCTTTATTTCATGGCCTCTAGAATACAAGCTCAAAGTCGTATGAGATGAGGGGAGTATTTGCAGGCTACAAGCGGAATTTGGAGGTTTGGAAGAGCGGGCTTCACTCATGGTCTCAGTATCAAGGCCGCTGTTCTTGACCTCATCTGCTTCTGTGTCAGACAAGAGGATATAGAAGCCGTCCGACGAGCTATGTTGTGCCAGCAGGGTCTGTGCCGTTGCTTTTGACTTGATTGGAGTGGTCCTTCAAACCATCATCGCTCCAAAAAGTGATTCCACCAATATCTGTTGAATCCCGCTTGCCCGATTCGCTGATACGAGGTCTGGTATAGTTCGGGTTGGCCTCTTGGAAATAAACCGCATCGATCATGACCCGACTGTCGACAGGTACCTTGATCGGCTATCCCTTGCGCATGTAGAAGGCGTCCCCTCGGTATTGGCGATGGTGAACGCCCATCAAGGATACAAACTTCCGACCGCACTCGACGAGGTTTGGCTTGATCTCGTCTTTACCCGGATGGTATTCGAGAGGAAAGGCGTCGAGGAAGTTGATCCTTTTTGTGCCACGGAACTTCAGAATGGCAAGCTCGATGGAGGTTTCTCCAAACACTTTGCCATCGAAATCCATGTAGCGACACTCCAGGTGAAAGTATTCCAACCCGTTGTTCGTCGTCCTCTGTTCACCGAAATCATATTTGACGCACCTCGGCTTGCCGGTACCGAAGCAAGTCGTGTACACCACCGTATTTGGTTTGAAGAGCGCCCAGAGCAGGTCGTATGTGATCTCAATGAGAGATCTGAGGAATCAGATGCCTATACTGTTGGCTTATCTTCCCTAAGGCAGATTCCGTTGACGTCTCGCAGAACCGACCTCAGAATGTCGCGTAGCCCTTCCGATTTGATGTCAACGAAGAACGTCGGATCTGTGGTCTTCTTGTCTACGGTGTGGCATCATCAGTAACGAGCGCTGTGCAGAGGTCCTTGTACTAACCGATCCGTACACGAACCACGAACACGTATTCGTCTAGTTCTTCTACCTCCCCGGGAGATACTATGGATTCCATGATCTTGTACTTGTACGCCTTCTCATCCCAGCTGCGAAGCATTGGTGTTAGCTCATTTGGACTTGTATTGAGGTAGGGTACTCACATGTCGTTGACCGTCTTGAATCCCAGCTTCGAAGCCCTAGGCCGGGCGCTCCCCTTCGCTCCGAATGTCTGTGCGGTGTTCGCGGCCGGCTGGTTGGCTCCTGCGGCAGCCGGTGCGGTCTGGATTGCTTTTCAACAAGTTCACAAACAGTTGAACGTGTCTCGAACTGAGCATCTGCCCATGGGCTGGGAGTTCAGGGCCGCTTGGTGGTGTCTGTGATCGTGGAGAGACACGGAGCAGTTGCATGACGTCTGTTGGCGCCATAATTTCTAGGACGAGACGGACGATTGTTGCAGGGTGGTGAGTCGGGTTCTTGTGACGTTCTTGTGAGACACAAAGGTCGATCTGATAGGTAACGCGACAAGGAGAGAACTATGAGCTGGACGAGTGCGAACCAAAGACTCCAAGTAGAGCTGACAAGGTCTTATATATACGCGTCCGAGAATTCCGTCGAAATTTTTCTTCCTGGATGGCTTGGACATTTTCAACGCATAGTCTGTTCCCCTCTCGACTCTGTAGACGGCCGTGCCCCTACCATGCATGAACGCATCCCGCTCAGTTGAGCATTTAATTTACCCAATTTCCGTAGCGTTCGTATGTCTCCGAAAGCCATCGACACAGGGGTTAGTGAGCCGAAAGTGGGAGCTACATGAGCGATTGACTGAAAAGACATGAAGTACATCGTTCATCAAATCGAAGACCAATATATGACTTGACCTGGGGGTCCCAGGGTGATATATAATGATCAGAACAAAAGCCAAAGGTTCGAAGAGGACAAGAAAGTGACAGGGGAATGATTATTCGCCCAAACCCTTGATCATCGAATGGGCACGGTCACAGCGCTGGTCGCAGGCATGGCACGATCTAATGTGGTTGGGTAGCGCAGGCATGCCTCATAATTGACAGGCTAAAGTTGACCCGCCGCCAGCTCAAGGGATTCCAGGGTATCTGTGCTAGCTAATCGTCCGCCTTTCATATTATCCTAAGAATAGCACGTTTTCGATCGCTCTATATGTATGATTTCGGCACTTAAGTAACAGCTCTGCTAGATATCATCTCACTCGACGCCAGACTCTATCTGTACAATTTCGTTATTGCCCAAATCTTCGCAAATTAGTACAAATCGCCTCAGAGCAGCACAAACTCTCCAACAAGGGTTTCGATGTCTGAAGCTGTGACTTCGGCTGCCTCATTGGGACCCTTCCAACTAAGCCTTTTCAAAAAATATCCCGTGAAATTTTCGCTTGGACAAGCGCTCTCAGTGAAACAAACAGCTCCTGTCAAGAATTGCATGATCGCAGTCGACTTCTTTGCCTCCAAGACCTTGATTGCGTTGGAGAAGGACGCAAAGAGGACGAGCAACAAACTGTGGCTGTTTCTCAGCGCACTGCGTTCTGAGAGGAGCTGTCCGAGCCCTAGCAAACTCGACGGCGTTGACTGAGATTCGTCCTCTTCGGAAGGTGGATCAAGAGTCCAGAGCAAGAGCATGTCAGCTAAGGCCAAGGCCAGCACTTCAGATGCCAAGGTATCTTGAAAGACTTTCAGCACTTGAGATACAGTAAGTCGTCTATCGCCTCGTAGGATCCAGTTCTCTAGTATTGATATGGTTTCCTCGTTGATAGAGCTATGATAGCATTGATGAAGGAGTAGAAGGTCGCGGTACTCTGGTCCTCGAAAGCGCGGGAACTTCTCGCAGAGATGTTCACTGTTAAGTTTAGCACAACATTGAACAAACATAGTAGGGGGTCGCGATTACTGAAATGCCCATCCGGATTGCTCCCACATCGATGTTGCTTATGAGTGTGAGCACTTCTGTAAAGGCAGAAGTCCATTCCTGTTCCTGGTCAGGCTCGACTCGTCCAACTTCTTGGTCTACTTACCATCTCATGCCGGGGACACCCAATGGGTAGAACCTTTCGCAGATAGCAATCGACCGGTGCCATCATCTGCGGCTGAAGATTTGTATCGGGGGAAGAGTCGAGATTCTTGAGGAGCCCATGCGAGGCTTGCTTCGTCTAGTGGCCGATGGGCACCGAGTGGATATTGCTCGATTCTGAATGCTTCCAAGTAAAGACATAGATTTTGAAGAGGGAGTAGATCTTGAGGTGGTCTAAGAGATCTAAAGATCCTTTTTTTGTCGGAGAGGAACAAGAGGAGATCGAGCAAAGCAGTTGTCTGGTATCGTAGCTCGCCGGGAGATAGACCCTCAAATATGGGCAATATCGAGAGTTCCAACCAGTAGACCTCGTCGGAGGGAAGATGAGGGAACGGAAACTGTTCATCACGTTGGAGGAATGTTGAATGGTAACTTCTGTCTGTCGAGCTGATGACGAGACAAGCAACGAGCTGTTTGAAATAGGACTGGGACTGTCCAAGAGCCTGGACTATGTCAGCTTATCTCATGGTTCCGAGTCTAGTGTCAGACCTCCATATCAAACCGAAATGCCTCGATTGGCGAATAGTAAGCAAGGCTATCTTGACATGACCCATGGTCCGGCCGCCAGAATTATTTTCACATTCGTTGTGTTCAACATCTCTTCTCCATGGACCGGATGATCGATGACGACAGCACCAACTCGATTTGTTCCAGGGACAAGCCTTCGCACGGGCGCTACGGTTTCTGACTCCACGGCGGAATGCAGTGATTTCATGATGAATGTTCAATCAATCAGCGCATCATCATCATTGTAGACGTATGCTAGATCTGATGTCTGTACTTCTTCGAATGCTTCTGTGAAGAACTGTGTGTTCAGTGTCTCGCGTCGTTCAAGATTACATTTTTGACGATTCTCGTTGATCATTCTCAGTGTAGCAAAGTTCTCAAAGTCGTATGCAACGACGTGATCAATCTTCGTGCAAAACTTCTTGTGAAAGTTGTTTGTAGTTTAAAGCTTGTGCGCTGCTTGCGCTTCTTTCACGCGAATCAGTCTCAAATAGACTCGGGTCTTCCACGTTCTTTAGCTCCTCTCGCGGATTGGTGTTGGAATACGAGGTCATATGGGGGCATATTGACATTTTGGTTGTTGTTGTTAGGAGGCTATCTAGGAGGTGGAAAGAGAAAATTCTACTGGCGGGCCTCAGCCCTACCAGCCCTATGACGGCGGAGATTACCATCTCCCCTATTTCCAACAATTGGGAGCTGCCTCACTTACCCTGTGGTCACGTTAAGATACTTGTTCTTGTTCCCTCAGACCTGGCGTAGCTTCGCCCATCGGAAGCCATCAAAATCCCGCGAGAGGGTGGATTGATCCGCTTCTGAATCGATGGAGGGAATGCAGACGTAGGAGCCAGCGGGAAGAACGGTGCCGTCTTGCAGGGTCAAGGGCGACATGACTTTGCGATAGATGGAAAGAATATTTTGGGCAATGTGCCGCTGGGATTCTTTAAGAAAGCTGTCCATCTTCCACAACTTGGCCAAAGATTTGGGGCTGAGGTTTTCTCCACCTTCGTCGGCCATGACTTGGACGAGCTCCTCACGAAGTGGTGTTAGATACTCGGATCGGCTAGCAAGATCGAAAAGTGCTTGCATCAAAACCATACCCGTGCTTTGTATGCCGGCAATGTTGAGTTGGATAAGTGCTGTTGTCAGGGCATGTGTATCTGCGCGCTTCTCCCGGACATTTTCAACCCAACATTGAATAAAATCGTTGAGCCTCTTGAAATCTGGTTTTTGCAGTGCCTCTAAGCGTGCCCTCAAAATGGGACGTAAGAAGCTTTCAAGAGCATCAATATGTGTTTTCAAGCTGCTTGTCTCTTGCAAAAAAGGAGCAACTAAAGGTCGCTGCCACCACGGGTATTTCATTAATGCCGCTGCCGTTGCGATGGCGCTTGTGGAGTAGCCCATGCAAGCTTCGTTCCATTGATTGTTACGGCACAGATCTAGACCAACAAAGACGCGTTCAAATATCCGTAGGTTGTAGCTCACACCAAGCCTGTAAGCGCTCAAAGGAGTCCATTCCGAACATCCACCTATGTGTTGATCGATGGAGGCCTTCACCTCCTCATGCACACCGTAGAGGAAGGGGCCCGTGTTCTTGGTCATTTCTCCTTTAATGAAGGTGATAGCACTGTGAGTACGGTCACCCGGCGTTTCGGGTGTCATTGATCCCAAAAGAGTCCATCCTCCTAGGAGTCGTTCGCGAAGGTCTATGTTTGAGGCTATTTAACACCTGTCAGACAAAGTTTGCAATCCTCGCCGAGGAATAGTTTTGTTCCGCAAACTCGTTCAAGAATTTGCTCACATATTTCATGTTTTGGCTTCCTTGCATAGTCATTGACAAAATGATTGGGAAGTACATGCAATTTGCGGAAAGGCAGTTGAAGTATATATTTCTGCTCCTTGTCCTACCGGCAACAGTATTAGTCGAGACACGAAACATATAGAAAATGGGATATTGAGGACGAACTTTACTCCATTGCTTCTCAACGATTTCTCTAAGATTCGTGCTTTCTTTATCGCCTAATATAGGATAGCTCATGTCATATTTTCCATAAAAATAATTACGTATGAAAAGATATATGGCAACTATTGCCAGAGTCGAGAAGTTTGAGATACTTAGAAGCTCAAAGGCTTGAAAAAGCGTCAAAGGAAATGGCGTCATCTTTTCGGCTGGCAAGACTTGAGAGAGACAAGAAGAGATGAGTTTGAATTGTCTCAGTAAGAAGTTGACGTATTTGATACGCGAATGAGAGCAACGACGACACACTGCACACAGCCATCTCCATGGGAGTCTCGGTGAATATGTTGGCCGGTGGCGTGTAAAAACACTGTGCGAAGATTCAACATAAGGTAAGGCTTAAAACAAGGCTAACTTTAGCGGCGGGCGGGATGGCGGACACGCTAGCGGGGCGTACGGGGAAATGGCGGGGTGGCTGAAGTCAATTCCACCCCTCGGACTTGGGTATCGGTCTTTGACAAATCCATTCGGAGCAATTAATCGACCATCGGGATTCCTCTACCATAAGTCCATCTCGGACATACCGTCTTGAGACCGAGTGCTCCATGCTCGTGTAAGCATTTGCTCAGTGCTGGCCGCCGGATGGCAATCATCTTTGCACATATGCACTCTCGTCGTCATCGCCTCTCAGCAATCAATACACCTACATTGTATCTTCTCGGGGCTCCCTTTACACCTTCCCTAAGAATGGCCACCACCACCACCACCACCACCTCCAAATATACCTCCAAACTTCAAAGTTCCCGCATCTTAGTCCTCGGAGGAACATCCGGTATCGGCTTCTGCGTCGCCGAAGCAGCCCTCGAACACGGCGCCCACGTCACCATCTCCGGCTCCAAACAGCCAAAACTCGACACCGCCCTCTCGCGCCTCCAGTCCGCCTACCCAGACAAGCACTCCCGCCTTAATGGCCAAACGTGCGACCTCTCGCAGCCCCAATCCCTCGAGTCCAACCTCGATACCCTTCTCAAATTCGCAGCTGCAAGCTCCAAAATCAATCACATCGTCTTCACGGCCGGCGACCCCCTTAAAATCTTCCCGTCTCGGAAGCCACGGTCTAAGAAATCCATCGCTCGGGCAACGTGCGCTTCCTCGGTCCGCTCATCCTCGCTAAACTCGCGCCCAAATACCTCGCGCCCGGGCCCAAGTCATCGATCACGCTGACAGGAGGCACCATGTCGCACCGACCCAACAAAGGCTGGACGCTCATCGCAGCCTTGGGTTCTGGTGTCGAGGGAATCACGAGGGGCCTGGCGGTGGATCTTGCGCCGACGAGGGTCAACATGGTGAGCCCCGGGGCGATGCATACGGAAGTGTTCAACGGAATTCCCGAGGACAAGTTGCCGGGGGTGTTGCAAGGGTTTAGTGATGGGACTTTGGTTGGAGAGGTGGGGACGCCGGAGAATCTGGCGGAGGCGTACCTTTATTCCATGAGGGATGGTTTTACAACCGGAGCGATGATATCGAGTGATGGTGGTAGGCTGTTGAAGTGAGGCTCCGAATTAGAACGTTTCTATTCCGTAGTAACAATGTCAACAAATGCTACCCAGCATGTGTGATGACCTAGCAATCCTTTTCACTTTCGTTGAATGAAATTTATTAGGCTAAAGATGTGCCTCAAAAGATGAAGCGATGGCAAAGATTAGGAATCCCCGCCTGTTTGGCAGAGGTAATTAGAAATATCAATACTTCTTTCATATTGACGACCGTCACAGATTTTTTCCCCAGGAACGAGCATATTTAAACCGAACGTTCCCATACAGCTGTTGGGATAACGTGCACTCGTACAACAATTCCAAGTATTTTTCTTCTTCTCAATCCAACAGTCTAAAAGTAAATTCTAGTGTGCCACTCCACACGTTGCCAGACCAATCCTTCTTCGTGTCACGAGCTGTAAGCTGTATCTCCACTTCCGACCTACCCCCCAGTAGCAGGTCCCAGTTTCAATTTCTTTCTATACAATTGAGACATCAGGGTCAGCAAACCATGTGCCACTAGTGAACTAAAAGATGACTTACGGAAAGGAATAGAAAAGCCACCAAGCCTACCGCACCAGCGACGTAGACAAAGTGAATCTAATCCAATTAGCCCACTTGTATTTTCGAAAAAGGAAAATGTCCAGATCGCCCCACGTTTTCTGCAAAGAGCCCATAATCACGTCCAAGGTCATAGCCTTCGTCGCAGGATCGAGTGTCTCAAAGAACCCTCCGCTCGTGCCTGAAATCGCCGCTTGAAGCTTTTGGCGGGGTACGTTGGGGAGGATTTTCTGGAGGCCGTTTATTGCGGTGTTGACGAATGCGGCACCGGAGATGGAGAGCGAGAGGGCGATACCAAGGAGTTGACCTACGCAATAGATTAGCATTTAAGGCCTAAAGGGACAGCCGAGACGGAATACTAACCGAGCAACATGAACGTGACGCCGTAGGACATATGCGAGGGATCGAGCACGCCCTGGATCACGGCGTAGCCGGCCTGGAGATAAGCTCCGACACCTACGCCAAGCAAAACTTCGTAGCCATAAACATTTGCAGCGTGGGTTGTAACGGTAATCCGAGCTGTCAGGAAAGCAGATCATTTAGCTTCTACAAAGTTTGAAAGCGCATGGCGGTTTACACCTTTGACTTACACATTAGAACTCCACCAATCAATATGAGGGCGCTTCCAACAATGTACCACGGTTGGTAGTATCCAGTCTTGGAAATAACAGCACCATTGGCCATAATAGTGACTGTAACCATGAAAATGAGTGCAAGAAGCCTCACGCCTGAATTCAGCGAACCGATTCCACGGGTGAATTCGAAGTATAGCTCCTGCATTGTTCGCAGCCATGAGTATGAGCAGCAAGACTGGCTCCTTCATCTTGAGGAAGTGGATTGGGAACATCCGACCATTGGCGTGTGTAAGCACTGTAAAGATCTGCTGCAGAGCAAATACCATAATTACTACTCCAGCAACGACGAACAAAGCGATGGTTTGGGCGCTATTCCAGGCATAGAGTGTTCCGCCGAAGTTGATGGCCATGAGCAGAGATACGAAGAAGCCTACTTGGAGAACGGCACCTAGGTAGTCGAAGTCCCGGAACCGAGTGGACATTTTGGTATTGGGTCGGGGGTCGAAGGACGGCAGGAGAAGGAAGTAGACCGGAGTGAAGACACCACCAACCACAAGATTTATATAGAAACCCCAACGCCAAGTAGCACGCGAATCCGCAAAAGCGCCTCCGATAATTGGCCCAATCACTGTCCCTATCAACATTGTCAGTAAAGCGTAACAAGACCGTACAAGAAGTATTGCAGCAGATGTAGTCCTTGGAATTATTATGACATATCTTGAAGCGTACCTATTCCGTATACGAGGCAACTAAGTTCCAGTCAGTATAGACAAAACCACGATTCGAGTTGATATTCAAACTCACATTAAGCCGAGATACATAGGTCTCTCTTTCTCTGTTGTATTGACGAAGAGTAAGGTGACGACTTCGACGTACATGCCATTACCACCAGCGCTAGCAATGACTCGTCCAACGATCAAGGCAGTCATGTTAGGCGCGCCGCCGCACAGTGCAGAGCAACCCATGAAGAGAACAATGAAGATGACATAAAGCCATTTTGCGTCAAAAAGCTCATAAAGTCTGCCGACTGAAAGAGCGACGTTAAGACCACCTATCATGAATTTAGCTCACACATTAGCTCACTGAACTGTATCGAGATTTACGATTACCATTCAGCTCACTCAACAGAGAGTCATGCTAATTGCTCTATGTGATTAAGACGATTGACGATAGACTTGTAGACTATTGTCACTCATACTTCGTTCTCAAAAGTGAATCATCATATCAATATAATATTAGCAACAATAGTATTATCAAGCGCGTAGAGTAGAATGCTGAAAAGTGTGATCACAATAACAAGAATTCACTGATATTGTCATCAGTATACTCAGTGATTTGATTAAGCGCAAGAAGACACATGTACTGATACTTCATGAATCTTTCGCGATGAAATGAGTTTTACCTCATTCAAATTATCATTGTTACTTTCTTTCTTTCATTGAAGATCAATGTTCTTCATAGCAGAAGTGAAAGATCTTGAGAACGCAACTTTTCAATGCACATTGCGAGTAGCATTACTTTTACTAAGAGTGAGATTTACTTTCATTTAAATGTAGCTTGCTAACAAATACATGTAAATTTCTCATTATAAACTGTTTATTTTATTTGATTTGATTTGATTTGAATTCATACATTCTTATGACATCAATTTAAGTTCAACTCATGAGAAAAACTATGATATTTATATCGAATGAACAAAACTCTCTGAAAAAGAAAATCACTCATCGACTATATGATGACTTTGACGTCATCAAGACAATGAGTTTTGAGACTATGTATTATGTTTGAATCTATAGCTTCTATTCAGCGTGTGACGCTCTAGTAAATTCTTGATGAGAATGTTTGTGCTGTTTGATTATGTCACATTGTTCTTACTTTGCTCTTCATAAATAGTATTCTTTACAAACAATGTTTTGATTCAATTCTTGATTTGAAGATGAAGACGTTTTCTTTGCACTTGTGATGCTCATGATTATAGTTGATAGCTGTGTTCTCTCGCTTAATAATTGTCATTCATTGAGCAGAGAAATATATGATGAAAGAGAGATGCACATGATGAGAAGATAGAGTGTGATTGTATTGAATAATTCTTTTCTTCTCTTGATTTGACTTATGTCACGCAGACATTGAATGAATGTTACAAGCATATCAAGGCTGAAAAAGGCTGAAGCTTTAATCAATTCACAGAGTACGCTAGCGAGTACTCTGCATATTGATTAGAACTAGTCAGTGTCTCTAGCTCAGATCTGACTCAGTCTCTATTTTCTTTTCTCAACATCTCTTTGTTCAACATTATCTTTCTTTCTACATCACATTCTACTCATGTCACAAACACATTCTCTTCAAGCTTAGCACAGTCTTTGAATATTACTTAAATAGAAGCTTTTGTACTCATCTTCTTCTGTATTCTTAATATTCAGTTATAGCTATTTTTAAAGATCAAGCACTATTCAACTCTGACTTTCGCTGATTGACTCATCTAGACATGATTCTGACATTATATTAAGAATTCGTTAATCATATGATACTAATCTCATTATTCATTCAACATACTTGTACAGACAGAACAAGTTTAAAGAAATTCATTTATCTGATGATTGATGCAATTGAAAGACTGAACAACATTAAAGAGTTTGATAAAATCAACGACAAGACTGTTTGAATTGTTAGACAACTTATTGCTTATTAAGTACACAAAGTTCATTTGATCAAGAAAATCAACTCATTCTTATGAAACAGATGAGTGAAAATAAGCTGTTCAATTTGATTAAGAGAATCGACGATAAAGAATCTTCATGAATTGCTTGAGAATCATTCAAAAACTCACAAATCAAAAATATCTTTCTAATCAACAACATTCTTCTTTGAAAATTAAACACTTGATCATACATCTTCATTAATACTGTTGAGCATCGTCATTCGCTTAATCTCATTCTTTCTTCAAATTTCATCATGTCAAAACATTCATTTATTGAAGAACATTTCAAAGAATTTCAAAGTCACTTTTCTCAAATTTCTGAGACTGATTCATTGAAATTCTTTAGTGCTGAATCATTTCTCAATGAAGACAACAAGTCATTCACTAAAACAGTAATATTCTCGGTTTCTATTGAAAACCGAAAGACTTGATGCATGATTCTCAACAGAGAAACAGATTGACTCAACAAGCTGAGTAATTAACAAGATAATGAAATCAAAAAGTTGAAAACTAGACTTCAAACTAAAAAAATCACTTTTTCTGATTTTATTTACTTTAAGCATTCTAAATCTCAGAAAATATCTGATTCTTTCTGATTTACTGATGAAAAGAATTCTACTTGAGAAAATTGATACAACAAAATTCAGAATAAACTAAAGATCAACGTCAATCTCTTTTCAAATGAACGAGTCAAACTGAGCTATGTACATTTCAGATTATTCAATGATGCAGCTGATGTCACTCAATCTAGACGTGAATGTGACTATGTCAATCTTTATAAGATCATCAATGATCTTTTGAAAGAACTAGTTGAGTTATTTAATAATTCAGATAAGAAAGTCAACTTTTATAAAGAATACTACAACTTGATTCAAGAATTAAAGAAGTTCAACGAGTTTTACACTCAGTTTCAACAATTATCTTTCTATCTGAAGTATCATGAAAAGCAACTGATCATTGATCTGAAAGATAAAATAAACTTTCATCTTCAATTCATTTGAATAAATCAATTAGTTCAATTTAATTCTCTTAAAAAGATTCATTTCTATTTGATTCATTTGAATAATGATCAGCGAGTCATTCAAGAAATCAAGAACAAAGTCAATCTCATTAAATGCATCAATGATCTGTCAAAGATCATCTTTCATAAAGCTGTTGTTACTCAATCAATCAATCATTCAAAATCTGATCATCTAAAGTCGTGTGACGCGATTTTAACTAACATCAAAGAAGCAGACATTTTAGTCAAAATCTGTTTCATATGTCATAAATCAGATCATAGCTTTAGAGAGTGCTCTGATTAATTTACTAGAATCAATGCAGTGAACAATGAATATGATCATTTCAAATTCAATTTCGATTTGAATTTCAATTCAAAAAATTAATCATTTCTTCAAAAGTTATTGAAGAGATAGAGATTATATCTTTGTGCAAACTAGACGAAATTCTATCAGAAGAGAATTATTTTGAAAAGTTGTTTCTAATTGATGTTTCTCTCAACTCTCAGAATCAATCTTTTAGTCTTCATTCTCTGATAAACAGTGATTCAGTTGCTCATATGCTCATACATGCTAATCTAGTCAATAAAGTATGCAAGAAACTAGAAATTTAATCTATATCACTGACAAAAGAAAAGTTAATAAGAGATTATGATGAAAAGATATTTAAGAAGATCATTATTCATAAAATTCTACTCAATCTCATCATTGAAAATCATAAGAAATTGATTATATCAATGCTGATAGCTGATATTGATCATCATGAAGTTATATTGAGTAAGCTCTGAATGAACAAAAACGAAATATTATTGAATATGCAAAACAACATCATTGTTTTTTCAAATCAATTAAATACTTCTATTTCGATTTTTTCAATTTCTCTCAATTCAAAGCACTCAAGTTGATCATGATCAACTTCGCTCTCTTCTATCATTCAGACTAAGATCTCTATTATGCTCAAATGATTTGTTTCAACTACAACTAAGAAAGAATCATTCTCAATTTAAAGCATAAATGCAGCTTCGTTTAAAACTTTACTGAATTGATTAAAGAAGAATCAGATTGAAGTCTTTGCTTTATTCATGACTGATATTAATAGAGAAATCGCGTATAATACTCAGTGTGATTTGAACGTTTTAAACGTCTTTTCAATCAATAAAACGACTCAGAATTTGAAAGATATTAAAGTCAAGCTGTCATCAAAATATCATGAGTTTCTAAATGTTTTTGATTGAACTCAATTAAATAAACTATCTTCTCATCGCTTTTATGATCATAAAATTAAACTCATCAGTGATTCAATGTTCTCTCGCTGTTGAGTTTATTGAATGTTCTCTGTCAAACTTCTGAAAGTAAAGAAGTATTTAAACGAGAATCTGTTGAAGAAATTCATCACTTTTAGTCAGATCTTCTATTTCTTTCTCGTTTTATTCGCTCTCAAAGCAAATAAAGATCTTCAATTTTGCGTGAACTATTGAAAGTTAAATGTCATTTTCAAAAGAAATAAATATTCTCTATCGTTGATAGACGAGATCATTGATAAAATAGTGAGTTGCAAGCATCTGACTAGATTGAACATCATATCAGCATTCAACAAACTTCAAATGCATTTTAATAGTAAAAATTACATCACTTTTATCACTGCTTTAGAAGCATATAAATACAAGATGCTATCATTTAAACTAACTAATGAATTGATCTTCTTTCAGCAATATATGAATGATGTTTTATGAAACTTTCTGAACGACTTTTGTCAAGTCTATCTAGATGACATTCTCATTTATAGCAAAATGAGAAAGAAACATAAAGATCACGTCAAACTAGTATTGAATCAACTACGCGAAGCTGAACTGCAAATGAATATTTGAAAGTGCAAATTCAATGTAGAAGAGACTGTCTTTCTAGAAGTCATCATATCAGAACTAAATCTTCGTATGAATTTCAGCAAAGTGACAGTCATAGTCAGCTGAATCACTTCGATCAATCTAAAAGAAATTCAGAGCTTCGTGAGATTTGTTAACTTCTATTGTTGTTTCATTAAGAAATTCTTGAAACTAGTCAAATCATTCACTCAGTTGACTAGAAAAAACACGTCTTTTGTTTGAAATGAGATTTGTGTTTAAGTCTTTGACAATCTAAAGAAACAAGTCAGCTCGATCTCAGTATTTCGTCACTTCAATCTTAAATGACAAGCTATTCTGAAAATCAATGCTTTGAACTATGTAAAAGATGAAATACTATTTCAGTACAATGATGAGAAAGTTCTTCATTCAATGATCTTCTACAGTAAAAGCATGATTCTCACTGAAATCAATTATCACATTTATGATAAGAAATTGCTAGTCATTATTCAATGCTTCAAACATTGATGATTCAAGCTGAAGTGCATTGAACTACTCATTCAGATATTCATCGATCATCAAGCTTTGAAAATCTTCATGAAAAATAAACAGTTGAGTCGATGACAAGTCAGTTATTTAAACATTCTGTTGAAGTTCAACTTTCAGATCATTTTTAGATCAGACAAAATAAATACTAAAGTCGATGCTTTAACTTAAATGTTTTTAGCAAATGTTTCTGAATCAGCTTAATGACTTGAAGATCATTTTCAGACTATTCTGATCTTTGATAAAGTCAATGTTCTACTCATTGAATCAAAAGCAAATCTCTATCAGTGAATGTATATGATCAATTAAATGAATGAGCTTTGCGATGAATATAAATAAGCTATGAATGAGAATAAGCTCAAATTTCATATCACTAAATTGAAGAACTGCAAAATCATTGACAGCGTTCTCTTTAGAAAAGACTTACTGTGAATCTTTGAGAATATGCATATGAAACTGCTACAGAAAATTCATGATCAGTTCTCAATCTCTCATCTCAACAATAGATGAACTATTGATCTAATTTAATGATTCTACTATTGATCAGATCATCAAGTCACAGTCAGACAGTACATTCAAAACTGTCATGTTTGTCAGCGAAGCAAAGTCTTTAGAAATAGCATTAATGAACTTCATCATTTTCTACTCATTTCACAAGAACGCTGAAAAGATATAGTTATAAACTTCATTACTGAGCTATTTCTATCAGAAGACTATAACGTCATTTGCACAATCATATGTCGTCTCATCAAAGAATGTTACTATGTTTTCTGTCATTAAAGAGATGATGACATCTCAGTTGAAGAAACGATTTGAATCATGTTATGAAACGTTTATTGACTGCATGATCTACTCAGTTCTATTGTTTCAAACAAAGACTCTCAATTCATATCAACTATGTGAAAGATTCTTTGCAAGCGACTGAGAATCACAGCTAGTTTATTCACAGTCTATCATTCAAAGATTGATGATCAGACGAAATGAGTCAATCAAAACGTTAAACGTGAACTTAGAATCTACTGCAATTACATGCAGAACGACTGAGTTAAATGAATATCTATGATGAAATTCAGCAACAATTTCAATATTTTCTCAATCATCTCAATGATTTCTTTCTACCTCTTATTCTTGACCGTCACCTGCTCTGATGACGCTCTCATCGATTTCGACGACGATCGTCTTAACACGTCGATTCGTCATCAGCCTCTCGATCAATTCGTCATCAGCCTCGAACTTCTACTAAACGCTCTCGAGCTCGATACTTTCTATGACATGAATCATCAAGTCGATCGAGGCAACTTCAACGGTTCAGAAATCATGGAAAAAGACGAAGATTTGACTTCGCAAATGTCATGGGGGATATTGACGGTTTTGGCGACGCGATCGCCCAGCTGCCATCACCTTTCCCCGCTCGGATCGATTTCTGCGCGCGAACTACCTCACATACTTTGGGAGGCATACTTGTAGCCCTGAATTAGCTGAATTCAATGCCGTCAAAATAATTGAAAAACATCGAGGTTTGACCTAGTAAATGGGGTTGGGGAGGTTCACTGCGCTGGTTGACCGCCCACCTAGTAGTAATCCTTCCCCCGCCCGGATCAATTTCTGCGCGCTGACTACTCAACATTCTTTGAAAGGCATACTTGTAGCCCTGAATTAGCTGAATTCAATGCCGTCAAAATAATTGATTTATATCAAGGTTTGATCGAGTAAATGAGGTTGAAGATGTTGATGCCCCGGAGCCTACCTGTTCCCATCTATGCTCAGCCCTAGAAGCAGTGATCAGCCCTATCGAAGGCTTTCAGCCCTAGGAGCAGTGATCAGCCATAGCAGCAGTGGTCAGCCCTACCGGCGGGGCGAATGGGTAGATTTCCTACCTGCTATCGAATTATCCGCCCGGATCAACCTCGATGCGCTGACTACCTCACATACTTTGGGAGGCATACTTGTAGCTCTGATTCAGCTGAATTCAATGCTTCAGAAATAATCGAAAAATATTCAGATTTGACCTAGTAATCGGGGTTGGGAAGATTCACTGCGCTGAGTGGCCGCCCACCTAGTAGTAACCCTTCCCCCGCCCGAATCAATCTATGCGCATCGACTACTTGACATACTTTGAGAGGCATAATTGTAGCTCTGAATCTGCTGAGTTCAATGCTTCAAAAATAATCGAAAAATATTCAGATTTGACCTAGTAATCGAGGTTGAGGAGGTTCAATGCGCTGAGTGACAGCCCACCTAGTAGTAATTCTTCCCCCGCCCGGATCAATCTCTGCGCGCTGACTACTCGACATACATTGCGAGGCATAATTGTAGCTCTGATTGAGCTGAATTCAATGCTTCAGAAATAATCGAAAAATATCAAGGTTTGACCTAGCAGTCGAGGTTGGGGAGGTTTCGATGCGCTGAGCGACCGAATTCCCCGCATAGCAGCAATTTCCCGATCACTACTGAACTTCATACATTCATTATTTGACAAAACTTTCTAAGACATACTTGTAGCTCTGAATCAGCTGAATTCAGATCTTTAAAAATAATTGAATAATATCAATGTTTGACATAACAGTCAATATTGAAAGTATTGCGAATGTTAAAGTTCAACGTTCAACATAGCAGCGCTCGTCGCACAATTGACGTAGAATCACTACAGTTCAACAAACAATGCTTCAAAAGAATAACTTTATATGACAAAGTAATAGTTAAAGCAATTACGATTCAGAAAATGTCAAACTCTTTAAGTTTACTTTGTTCATTGTAAATCAAAATGTCAAAGATCAAATATACATGTTCAGTTTTGATGTTCTGCGCAAGCTCTTAGTTCAACGCTACTTTAGTAAATTTGCTTCATCTTTCTTTCAACTTCATGTCTTGTTCAACGTCAGAACATCATTGACAAGCTACAT
>JAABUV010001070.1_pt1 | contig 40250 bp, 42 predicted proteins | sample 5559971 | NCBI WGS metagenome assembly JAABUV01 (sample SAMN10711881, study PRJNA513362) | rock metagenome | isolation source: Antarctica rocks | place: Antarctica: Victoria Land, Knobhead nord | collected 2015-12-19 | reverse complement strand
AAACTATTCATTCGAGAGACACTCTTGGAAGATCGAGAGTCACAAGAGCTACAAGATCTTAAACGTTTATCTAAAGACGCGCTCTAACGTTGTTACCCGCTTTATCATTGAAAGCATGCTTTTTTATGAACACAAAGATCGAGAAGGTTTCATTGATGAAATCGTTGACAAAGGCGCTTTCATTTCTTCTGAGCCTTGCTATGATGAACGTGTCAGATCCGATGTCAATAAAGAGCTCTACGTTCACGCAGAATACTATCCCGAAGCATTGAAAGCTTTATCGAAAGCAAAGAAGTTCAAAACTCGAACAAGTGAATTCATCAAAGCAATCGATCATCATAGTCTACTCACGTATCGTTCTTTCGATTGTGATGACGATTATCTCACGGAAAGCACGACCTTGATTGAGTACGAAGGACAAAAATACCTCTTCAAAGGGGCAGAAGATCTATCTTCTGCGTCATTCATTTATCAGGAATTTCAAACACTCTGACGTCTGAACCATTCTTCTATCATTCTCTCTTCTAAGCTTCTAGTGAAGCCTGAAGAAGACTCGAATCGTGTTCTTGAATTTCTTCTTCAGTATTATTCACACGGAAATCTACGAGAATTCGTTTTCAAGTTGCGAAGCAATGGTGACGTTCCTTCGTCCTTGTTTTGCAAATGAGTCGTACAACTTGCACAAGTCTTTCATCATCTGCTGTATATGAAAAGATTCTTCTATCAAAATATCAAGCTCGAAAATTGCGTCGTGAATGAGAAGAAGAACTTAATTCTAATCGACTTCGAACATGGTTCTCGCTGCAGATCGAGATTCAGAGCTTCGGAGATTGATAGATATCATGACATCGCAGCGTTGTCGAATACGGCTCAAGAACAGGCAAAGGTTTTTTCGATGAGAAGAACTCTTTGGATAGTCTGAAAGATAACGTCGATCAACAAGTACTTCGAGGAAAGAGAGAATGAAGAATATCGCGAGACGATCTTCACTGAAAACACAGCATCTGTGTCACAGAGTTGGAAAGACATGATACTGCAATGCGTAGATGAGAATTCAGACAACAGATCGAGCTTAATGAACATCTTCGAGCATTTCGAAAAGAAAAGTCAAAGCTTCAAACAAAAGTCGAGGTTCAACAGAGATCTCTACTTTCTGCGGGAACGAAAGTGAAGTTAATTGCGTGATTAGATTGAAACGAACGAAGGAATATTTTGTAACTCTATCGGGTCTGAATTCTGAAGTAAAACAGCGTCGCAGTATTGCAGTTCGGGTTGATGACTGATCTGATGGTTGGTTTATTATTGTTTGATGCTCGATTGAAGCTCGAATTGTCGACTGAAGCTAGCTTCGAAGTTCTTAGCTGTAGTCGGTTTGACTGACTTCTGACAAAGCTCGATTTCGCTTCTGATATCTTGTTCTAGCGCTTGACTCGTTGCCGTGCCATGTGTCTTCACGTCAGAAAACGAAGACAAGCGATTTTCATCGCTGCAAGTGTGTTGCGAACTGCTTCATCTAGGTTTTTGCACATCAGACTGTTCTACATCGCTCAGATTGCTCAGATTGTTTCGCTCAGATTACTCAGGTTGTTCTACATCATACATTGAGATTATTCATGTTGTTGCACACTGCTAAGATTGCTCAGATTGTTTCACTCAGATTACTCAGGTTGTTCTACATCACTCAGATTGTTGTAGACTGTTTCATCTAAGTTGTTGTACATCAGATTGAGATTATTCAGATGATTGCACACTGCTAAGATTGCTCAGATTGCTTCACTCAGATTACTCAGGTTGATGTATATCACTCAAATTACTACGTACTTCATGCTCACTAAAGAGCTTGAAATAATTGAATAAGAACTTGAGTGCTTTGTCGAAGCTTTCGACGCTTGAGTATTCAATGAGGCATACAGCAGGCTATTCTCTCTATCGAGATTGACCTCGCTGTTGCCAGCTTGAAGTCACAAGGGCGTAGCTTTCTCTGATTTTGGTAAGACACACGTCGTGATATTGTCTGGCAGAGTGATGAAGACAAAGAAAGACAGAAATCTTCATTTGCTAAATCATAAGTGAAAGCATTCAAAACTTACGTGAAAGGGGAATATTATATGTGAAGAAACTCAAAAAAGAAAGTAGAGTTGAAAGCAGTGAACGTCTTGAAATCGTCAACAGCAAGCTCAACTTTGAGTCATTTTCCAAACTTTACGCTTGTAGCTTTACTGACTGTCTCAGAGCTCTGTATTTCTATGAGTCGAGCTTATCATCTCAACTCGCATGAATATAGTTCTCTCGACCCTTCTTCGTCGTTGCTTCACAGCGTCGTTTAGCTGTCGATGATGTCGCATCAATGAATGAGATCGAACGTTTCCGGCTTTGAATGCTTTGTCTACTAGGTGTTAATGATACACTTGCAGTAACTTGGTAAAAAGACATTAATATCTTTCTAACGTCGACAAAGCATTGTTCTTCATTTTCTTGAGTAACGAAAGTTGATCTTTCAGCTTTTCATTATTCTTCTGCAAAGTGCGAATCTTTAGATTCTTTATGCAACTGTTAGTTTTCGTTCGATGATCGAAGTAATAGTAACTTATCTTCATCTCTAATTTCTCTACTAGAAATTCGATGTGATTATGTAATCATGGTATGCTTCTGACAATCTTCACTGCGTTTTCGAAAGAAACCTTCCCAAATCTTCTTTCGTATTGATGTATAAACACGATGGTCTGTGTATGATATTGTTCGACTTCGCTTGAGCTAAGTAAAGAAAGACGTTCTACGTAATTAGAAGAATATTCTCGATCGTGCTCTTGTTTCATTGTGAACAAATTGTAGAAGTTTCACTGTTAAGACTGAAAGAAATCCCTTTCTATGACATGAAAGAAGCTCGTTGATGAGAATTGCAAGCAAAGATAAAACGAACGCGCACATTTGCTTTAAATCTGTGGTTAAATGTACTCTACGTGTTATTATTGAGGAGATCACAGAAGCCTGCGACTCGCTTACATGGTTCGCAAGCTATCAATATGATAAGATTATGGTTCAGCAAGAGACCGCACAACTGTTTTTTCAACTTGTCTCAATCACAGATAATACAGATGATAGTCTAAGTAGCTAAGACAATCGGCTGAGCTATTCTTAATGACTACAAGATTCTGACAGCTCTGCTGTATAAGTTGAAACATTTCATCTAACTAAAAGAACGACCTGTCATTTCGATCATTGCACGATTCACGCGATAGCATAAATGCTATTCGCGATAGCTCAAAGATGCCTCAAGTTGTCGTTCCTGATGCATTTGTCGATGCTGTTTCTGTTGTGATTGCTCTTGCCGTTTTCACATCTCGAAGAAATAGGCTGAAAGAGACACGATATTTAGATCGACGCGGCATAGAGAACATCGTCAACAGTGATGGTAGAATTCTTCACATTCTCTCAGTTTTTCATCGAAAGTTCTGCAGAATTTAGAATGCGAAACAAGAAGGCTTGTTCTAAATCAACATAGTGAACGATTTCGCTGCTTCATGGTCTCTTTCGATGATCGTTGTCACTGATACGCCTTCAGAAGGGATTTGAGACACTCAGTCATCAAGGTGTCGGACAAATCGTAGAGTGTGAAGAGTCACAAGAACAACTCGAAGTGACTTTCGTGACTTTCTTGAGACCAATTTTTCAAGCAATTCTCAAACATCATCATTCATCGCGATGCAGCTTCATTCATTTCACAGCTTTTCTCAATCAGTGCAGATTCAAAATAATGTGTCAAGCTTTTGTTGACAAAGACGAGGTCGAACTTCTTGAATAAGAAGATAGACTTCTTGTTAAGAGCGTTGATGCGATCTACGACAATAGACACGACAGCTTGATCGGTCACGTTCTGTGCGGTTCGTATGAATTCCGGCAAGTATAATATCTCGTTCTTCAAGTCTGTGAAGTTCATGTTCGTGAACTTCATGTCTTCGACGCAAAGATAGAGTTAAAGGTCAAATTGAGAAATCAAAGGAGAGAATTTTGAAAAGATCACGTCTTTGATAATCTTCATCGCAAATTTCAGTTGATCTGAGACATTGATGAATCATTCTTGAATTACTCAGGTGATTGTACATCATTCAGATTATTCAAGTTGTTGTTCACTGATCACGAGTCAGATTATCTCGATTATTGTTCATCATTTACATCACTAGTCACGATACTCGCGTTGCTGTACACTATTCAGATTGTGCTCAAGTTGCTGTGCATCACGCATGTTTCGAGTCATTCACATCGTATTCAGATTGTTGCACATGACAGTTGTTGTCAATCACTGACAGAATCAGTCAGAGTTTTCGCGTTGCTGTGCAGATTACTCAAGTTGCTGTGCATCACGCATGTTTCGCGTCGTTCACATCGTATTCAGATTGTTGCACAGAACAGTGTCAACGAGTCAGATTACTCAGGTTGTTGTCAATCACTGACAGAATCAGTCAGAGTTTTCGCGTTGCTGTGCAGATTACTCAAGTTGCTGTGCACCACGCATGTTTCGCGTCGTTCACATCGTATTCAGATTGTTGCACATGACAGTGTCAACGAGCCAGATTACTCAGGTTGTTGTCAATCACTGACAGAATCAGTCAGAGTTTTCTCGTTGCTGTGCATCATTCAGATTGTGCTCAATTTACTCAGCACATGACAGTGTCAACGAGTCAGATTACTCACATTGTTTCACATCATTGACATCACGAGTCGAATTACCCAGATTGTGGTGATTCACTTGCACATCACTCAGATTGTTGAATGTCGTTTAGAGTATTCAATTGACATCACTAGTCTCAATATCACTTAGATTGCTGAACGTCTATTCAATTTATTGTTAAGAGCGAAACGTTCAGAAATTACTCTTTCGTTTTCGTAGCTACATCGATCAACAACATGTTTCTAATTTCGCGCTGTTTTCGAAACAAAGTCAGCGACAAAACAATCAGGTCTAAACATAGCAAGTCGGGAAACGTCGTGTCAAAAAATCGTCGGCGAGGCGAGATAAACACAATAGCATATTTTGTCTGCGCAGGCGTACCTTTTTCCGAAGACAATGTGTTAGCTAGAAAAGAAGCATCTTTCCCCGAAGACAATTTGACAGCTAGAAAAGAACTTGTAGAGCTGTCTGCGAATTTCATCGATGAAAAAGGTGAGATGATGATTGCACACTTCTAACATCATCAGCTAATAGCGGCATCAGAAACAATTTTTATCAATTGATCATGTAACGAGTCGTCGTCACCTGTGGATTATAGCAGAAAACCAATATACATATCACGTGCATCGTCTAATTTCACCTTGCAAACCGAATTTTCGTGCGATGCCGATTCACCATTCTGCTCTTTAGTGCCTGACACTTCAGACTGTACATCTTTCGCTCTTTCTTCACGTTCTTTAGAAAGGTTTCGAGTCAGCCTGCTGACGAAGGAAACCTCTTCACAATTCGGCTGGGTTATTTTCGAGAAGATCGAAAGAGAATTTCAGATGAAGTATAGTCGTTTACTACGCAATCTTCGTGCTGGCTATTCGACAAGCTACATCACAGATGTTCAGATTTTCAACGCAGTCGGAATCAGAAGCGACAAGCGAAGGGAAGCAGACGTTGCGTGGAACCTTCTGCGCAATGATCATGGCTTCATTCAGTCTAGAGATGTCGAGCCGCTCTTTCTGAAATACTTTTGCTGCTTGTGTGAGACTGCACGAGACGGACATAAGATATCTAGTCAGATCTCTATTATGATTCGCGTCGCATACGATCAGAGTGCTCAAAACGCTTACAGGATTTATGACAAAGTCTTGAAGAAGCACATCTCGTCTGTCGAAGCTCTTCTCTGCGCGTACGAGGGGTTGCAACGAGCATGTGTACTTGTAGCCTTGCTGAAGATCGTTCTGTCAAAAGGACAGATCGAGAACGCTCGATCTATCGTGAACGGACTACTTGAAGACCAGGGCGAAATCGATAGTTTTCGTCTTGTTGAAATTGATGATATATCAAATTTACTGACGACCTTTGTTCGAAGCTTTCCTCATATGAAAAGAGTCAGACTTGTCAAGAATGATGTACACAACGCTCTAGAGTTTGTACAACTCGTCATAGATTTCTCAGAATTGAAAACGTGCCGTCTTTTCAATGTCATCATTGCAAGGCTTGAAGAACTTCAGATGCCTCTATGTCTGAAAATATTCTTGTATGTCAGGAAGACTCTTGCGTACGTCAGCAAAGAGCAGCATCTTTCATTGATAAAGAAACTTTTCGAAAGTCTGAATGACTTCTATTCGACATCAGATCTTGCGTCAAACGGAATTGCTTCAAACTTTATGTCATATTGCAGTACCATTCTGTTTTTGCATTCACGAGGGTTCCCTCGAGACCCTTTTCTTCTAAACATGCATCACTGTATGAAAGAAGATGGTGTCAGTAAGAAACAATGAACTCGTGCTTGACGAGAGCTTGGGTTGAAGCAGAATTATCAACGTCAGAGCGATCTGATCGTCGCACGTGAGAATGTTCAACATGATCTAATTCATCTTGCGTCGTGTCGCGATCGATATTGAATCAAGCTTTTCATATTTTCTATCGCTGACCGATCGATATTATGAAAGAATATTTTACGATTAAGCGCATCTCAATTCTCAGGTCTCTTGACTTCTCTTTGATCATTGAAATCTTAGTGAGGCTTGATGGGTGACAGAATATTATAGGTTGAATTCTTCGCTAGATTATGTTATGTAGCGCGATGTACTATGCAACAAAAATCGGAGACAGCACTAACAGCGTTTAAAGATGGCGGCACGATTAATGTATCTCATCGTTAAGCGCCTCACTTTTACGTCATCTGGCCGTGAAGATATAATGCATCTGAATAGAAGCATGAAAGCATCAAAACGAGCATCTTTCTCTCTTATTTCTTCTCTCAAGTTCAGACTCTTGTCAAACCAACTTTAAGCCACAATGTAATATCAGCCATCTTTCTACGAAACGCTGCAAAATTCGGACGTAGTCGAGAAGCTTAGAAGTCAAAGCAATTCGATTTCTTGATTTGAGGGCGCAGTTCGTTGATTCGAACTTATGACGAGCGGAAAGTTGATACATTGAAATCAGATATGTTCAATGAGAAAACGCCTTTCAGAGGCTTCTAATTACGACGCTCGACGCCTTTGCGCAAAATCACTCTGAGGCACTTCTATTCTAATCTCTCACACTACAGCTCTTCATTCTCTTCGCCTCTTTCATAGTCACGAGTGAGTTTTCTGCGCTTCTTTTTCGAGATGTTTTCGAGATATTCGAGATGTCAGAGATCATCTTGACTGTGAGTGCGCGAGCGTTCTTTGTTCGATGATCTTCTTGAGAATCTAGCAATGAAGACTCTGAAGTTGCTAGAGGGAAGTCTATAAATAAAGGCGAGATTACTTCTTCATACGATGTCGTAGGTCAAATTGAAGAAGATAAGTCTAGGGGTGACGTGTCTCGAGCTGACAATGTGTCGTCTGACGCTGAAGCTATGTAATAAGAGGGCTTGGGCGTGGTTTTGGTTACAAGATGCGACATTGAGACTGGCGAGCATTGAACAGGAAAATCTAAAGGTGCTGATGCTTGTGCGAACGCACGATCTTCCAAATCAAGCAAAGATCCCTTCAAGTCGATGATCATTAGTCTCGATTTCAAGATCAAGATGAATCGGGCTTATCAATGCTGCAGTCTTCTTCTTGTAATGATCGTAGAGTTCTAACATATTTCTACACTTCAGTATTTCGTGAACGCATCTATGAATTTCTTCTGTTACGAGTTTCTTGTAGAAGATCTTCGAGTGAAAGGCTTGCTCGTAGAAGGCATGTTCGCAGAAGGTTTGTTGGTAAAATTCTTGCTGATAGAATGCTTGCTCATATGAGGGGATTGACATTGTCGTCCGAGGTTTGTAGAAAGATCGAAAGGTTGTAAGAATGCTTGAGGACAAACAACGTTTTGAAAAGCAACAGGGAATAATTGAGGATTAATACTACATGCTCTGTCTACGCGTTGTTTATTGAGCAGGCTAGGAACAGACAATCTCATGCTATAAAAAGATCAAGCAAAAGCACTCAACTAAAGGCGCGTCGTTGAAATGTGATTGATGAAGTGATCATGCTAAAGATGACATTTCCTGCAGACAAGAAATCGAACGCAGAAGAAGGCGTAATCAATCAAAACAGGTAAAGCTAAGGCGTATGACACAACACGAAATTCTCGAGTTCTAAAGTCACAGCGTAATACTTCTTTCGCTCAGGTTCCTTTCGCTTACGATAGACTCTACAGAAACAAGAAAGACGCAAGACGTCATCTAACGTTCGAGATCGTTGAGTTACTGAGAGCAATTCTTTACAGAAGTTCAAAGGTCGAAATCTGAAATCGTTGAGAAAGGCGCTTCAACTGCTTCTGAACCTGCGTTGGGCCAAGTCCTTCGTGTAAGAGAGCATAAGAGAGTCTGATCGAAAGCAGATAGATTTCAAGACTCAGAAAGTAGTGAAGCGCTTATACGTTCCCAGATTGTCGCTCAATTTATTCATGTTGTTGCACATCATCAAGATCGTTGTAGTTCTTGCGAGTCATGACAGCGTGCACTTAATGTTGTCGCCTTGTTTTCTCACGTCGAGTCTTTGTCATAATAATTTATTGATTAGTGTCAATTCGTAGTAAGAAGAGTGATAGGAATGAGCACTGGTTGATTTGTCACACCTTGTCATTGATAAGCGACTATCTTCGTATGTCAGTCGAACATCATGAATAAATCTAGCGAAAGCATGACTTTCAAGATTTCTTTCACGAACGAAGATTGAATCAAGAACATTGATGCGAATGACTTTATTTTCCTAACAGACTCAGTCGTTGACGAACGAGTTGAGAAGTTCGCAGAGAATGAGTGGCTTCGCACTACGATTGAAGTAGGTTCTATTCTACCTGAATCATTCTCTTCTAATATAGAAAGCAGCGCGTAGTTGAAATACTTTACATTCGCATTTCGCTATTTCAAGCTTGAAGTCTGCTTCCTGGAACACTCTTCAAGGGTCGCATATTCTGTTGCATGGCGTCTGAAAGACAAGAACGTCAAACACTTGCGATTTTCATATGAAGCAGAGAATCAAAAGTCGACTTCTATAAGAGCTCTCACAAGTTATTCGTTCAATGTTTGCACTTCAGCTCGCTAGCACTCACACAGAAAACCTCTCGGCACGCCTTTCACATTTCTCTCATTCATTATACTAATCACTCATCCTCTCATACATCAATTTCTCAGAGCTGAGGCGTGTCATTCGAGTCTTGGCCTTGATTCACATAATCAGGATCATAGAGTGCAAAATAGCTAATAGACTGATTCGTAGAATTAGTGGTCTGATCTTGGTCTTGATTCATATAATCAGGATCGTAGAGTGTAGAATAACTAGTAGACTGATCCGTAGAAATAGTGATTTGATCTTCATTCTCGAAGTTTGCGTCGTGAACTGAGTATTCAGTACGTTGATTCTCAAGATTGTGCATTTCTAAGGGATTTTGACGAAACAGCTGATCTTCATCCGCGAAGGCTGAATTGTGAACTGCAGAGTATTCAGTACGTTGATTTCCAAGATTGTGCATTTCTAAGAGATTTTGACGAGAAAGCTGATCTTCATCCGCGAAGACTGTAGAGCGATCAGAAATTCGAGACATAGAGCTTGAACTTCGATTCTGATCATTAAAAGCGACATCATGGTCTGCGACAGATGAATGACTCATCGCTGCGTAAGGAAGTATCATATATGCAGCAATTTCATCATGTAAATTCGTCGCAGACTCAGCATTGTGAACTCTGTCTAGGTTGAAAGACATAGAGTTCTTCGACTCATCTAGATCAAGAGCGTCAAGAGTAACATCTAATAGTTTTAGTTCAAAACACAAGCACAGCACAATTTTATATCTTGTAAAGCTTAATCTATCTTTAAGTTTCTTTTCAGTCGCTTGTTCTCTTGTCTTCTTGCAACTTTGTCGTTGTCGATGTCGATTATACGATGATCGAGATCCCAAAGTCTGATCACATGCTTCGCAGCGCGTATTGAGACTCTTTTCTAAATATCGACATGATTAAAGAATCTTATAGGCTTTGGAAAGTATACATATCTTCATGATCAGGTCAGCACTTGTGTGTTTTCAAATATGCCGGCTTTGTTCATCATTTTTGGCATCGTGTGCAGTAACTTTCATTTCAGGTTATTGAGCTTGAAATGTTCTGTAGCTTTGAAAGTTTCGCGTTAAGAACGCTGACGCGATCTTTTAGCAAAGCAATCTTCTTCTCGTAAAGCTTCTTCACTACTTTCTTTCTGTCGTTATTTCTATACACGGCACGTTGTGTCTTTCGATCAGACATGTGGCTTGTGCGTCTTTCACTGCGTGATTCTAATCATGATCAGCCTTTGTACAGAGATCTGAACGAGGAATTAATCTTACGCGTACTTTGACGTCAAGGCTTGAATGCTTAATGAGAACAGAAAAGAAAGCGTTTGAAGAAGGGCTCGTCAGTCGACATCATAAGTCAATAAAAAATAACGGTCTTCGTAGAGCGAAACCGTCGACTGATGGCTTGGTAAGAATCACTCATGTTAGAGAAATAAGACTTTCACTCATCATTGGGAGACAACGTTGCAGTCATTGGTATTGCTCAAGCTTCCGTCAAGAATACTCAAACCTTGGCAATGCAATGTGTTTGTCAGATTATTTTACAGACAGGAGAACTTATCGTATGTCTTTTTCTTCATCGAATCATTGTTAGACATATTATACAGAAGGCGTAAGACAAGTTCTTGAACTGCATCAGATGTAATATACTATATAAAACATTCTCTGTGCCTTTACTTCGTGGAACTAATTTTACGCTCTGTAACATATCACTTAGAGATTCACGAGCAGGCTCACTTTAGACTCTGGAAGTGCAGCAAGTTCAGCTAAATTTCACGTCAAAGAGTTCTCTTTCAAACAATATCGAAATCGACATCAAAAAGAGGTGCACTCAATCTTCAAGTGCAACAGAATTCTTACTTAGAGAAATTTCATCAAGTTACACAGAATGAATCACGGAACAATGGTTCAGGTGCTGTAGAGACTTAAGAACTCTGCGTGCCTGTCAAGTTCTCTCTCCTCTGAAAAGACAGACGATATCTGTCTGTGTTTCAGCATCATCTCATTCTGTCTTCATTGAACAGTGTGCAGGAGCCCATGAGACAGGTAGTCGTGTATTAGAAAAGGTCGCTTCTGTATTCGAATTAATCATCGAAGTTTTCTATCGAATAAAGCACTAGCGAACGCTCAGAGATATTGAGAGAGACATTTGACAGATGTTTGTAAGGATTTAGAGAGACTCTTGACGAGATCTGCTCTCATTGATCTGACATTCATATGAGATGCGTCGATTTAAGTCCGAATACTCTGACATTCGTGTGGAATGCGTCGATTTGTGAAGATCGACGACACATCTCGAAATTGTAAAATTCAATACAAGGGTACAGATTCGAGATCTCAAGGTATTCGTGTATTCAGCAAATAGTCAAAACTAAGTGCTTTCTTCACGAGCACTGAACAAGCAGTTTGCGATCATGTTAATCTGACGGAATCTGCTTTCATTGGTCTGACATTCATATGAGATGCGTCGATTTGAGTCTAGGATGCGTTCTGTGAAGATCGACGGCACATCTCGAAATCGTAAAATTCAATACAAGGGTACGCATTCGAGATCTCAAGATATTCGTGTATTCAGCAAATAGTCAAAACTAAGTGCTTTCTTCACGAGCATCCCTTGATGTGCAGCGCATGACTCGTCGCGAAAAATGAACAAGCAGTCTGCGATCACGATGTTGTGAAACAATCATGAACGTCAATTCAGCTCTTCAAATTGCAACATCTACAGTTGCTTTACTCTGTTCTGACTTCAGTCTTGAAGTTTGAATTTTTTTTTGTGACGAAGCTTCATTTCTCGAGAGATATTCTTCAGAAGCTTATTCTTCTATCTCAAGCAGATATTGACTTTCTTCATGTCGCGAGAACGTTTCTGCTTCTTCTCTTGAGTATCTATCGTCTACTTTATAAGTAGAGTCTGATCGATTTCTTTCTCTATCGTGAAACTGACTCTAACTAAATTAGACTCATCAAGATCAAGATCTAGTTTTATGATTGAAGTGTTGTTGATGCTACTAATTATAGTATATCACAAGAGAGAACTTCATCTACTATCGACTTCTAGATCGAGTCACGTGTCAATGTCGTCAGTCGCGAGGCAAAATTTTTGTCCCTTCAGATGAATGATTCGAAATCGTCGCAACGTCCGCACGAAAATCATTGTCGATGCGTCGTATCTCAGAAGTATATCAAAATGATATCATCTTCTTTCAGCTTGCACTTTACATATTGTGATAACAGCTCTGACAAAGCGCAGGTAGATAGTGTCGATCGACATGCAAACAAGCCTGTGAAAGTATAGTGAGTGCTGTTTCAAGATGAACATCACTGACTTCTTCTTTCTGCCTGAGTGCCTTCTTTTGCCCTGTCGAGACTCATTTGTTCAAAGATTTTGAGTTCTTTACTAGAAGATACTTATCTATATAGTCAGTAGTCAGCGAGTTCTCATTCGTATCTCATCTTGATTCACCTCATACTCGTTTTTCACTATTATTCGCTTCAACTCTGTCGTCAGTCTCGAGAAGCGAAAATTCGAGAAACAATCGAGATCTTTTTGATATAGAACATCTTACGATCTTTCGCTATTTCATCGTTTGACAGTTCGTGCCTCTTGCACGAGATTGATATTTCTACTATAGAATCGACTCTTCATCGACGACTGCTGTATTGTGCTTAACTGAGAATATTCAGAAAGGGATCGAAAGTCTCTCTATATCAGCTACAGCACTTTCTCAATATCTATTCTGATTTCTGACCATGACTGAAGAAATGCGAACGCTAGATGTCAAGGATGTTGCGAAAGATAACAAGAAGCTTATGGAAAATTACGAGCTAGAGATATACAGTATCTTATGTCTAAAAAGACGAAACGCAAGAAATGAAACTGAGATGTACATTAGATCGATCATAAGAATGATGAGCTGAAAGATTGATTGACTTCTAGTTCAGCACTAGTTCAAGAATCTTACGATTACACTACGACGATTATCATCAAATTGAAGAGTGAGAAGAGAATTGTCAGTCTACTTCTTGATGACAAGCATGTCTGCACTTATTCAACACATCTCAATGCATCATCGAAGATGATCATGATATTTTTGAAGTCTGAGTACTACTGTTGATGAATAGAGAGTGCTGAGGTGAAATACATCAAGAGGTTCGAGAAAACGTCTTGAAAGAAGTTGTATTTCAGCTAGTGAATGTTCGCATGATGTTTGCGCAAAGCTGAAGAGAGATGATCATGAACGATTGCTGTGAATAAGGATTTGAAAGTGTAATGATCAATTCACGACTCGCTTCGTTCTTAAGAAATTCGAGAATTATCTCTGCATCGACTGTTGTGAGCGACAAATTTGATAATGAAGCTAAATCGTTCATCAGGTCTAGCAAAGTTCAGATTAGCCCGAGCATATGACATACTCACATGATTACTCATATCTGCAGAAGCGATCGTGATTTGTGTCATCAACGTGGGATCGCGATATTCTATCAAGCAGTCAGCTCAGCTGCGCATTTGTGTTGTTATTTCAACTCATCTTCGTTTCGTTGATCTTGAGACGATAGTGACAGCCTCTGCTCATCAACGATAGAGAGTGCTTCTGGCAGAAATTCTGCAGAGACGTCTATATTCTCATGTTGTGTACTTAATAATGACGACTCGCTGACTGTCTCGTCATTTTTCTGCGATGCATCGTCTGCTACGAATTAATCTTGCATGTTGTTAAGGACAATTACTGATCTAAACGAAGACGCTTTGCAGATCGTCTGTTCTTCGAATCATCGAAGCTGAACTCGAGTTCATGATATTCTAATTCTTTGAGATGACTGACTGATTAAGTTGATAGAGTCAAACTCACTTTTTCGAAATTGAGCAATACTCTCAAGATGAGTCTTTGTCGCTAGAGTGACTTGAATCTTCTTTCGAAACATTCATCTCGATGGGAGATTCTTGGCTTGCACGTACTGTGCAGCATTCTTCATGAGATAGCTGAATTTCGTGCGATGCATCTTAGAAATATCTAACGAGATGTAGAACACGTCAACGAATAGAAATGTTTCACAGTTCAACTTTTGCAATTTCTGCCATCTCTGTTTCGTCGCATCGATCTTGTCTGAGTTTTCGTAGAGACTATCGATGAACTTGTCGAGTCGACCTTGAACATGAGGAAGAGTAGCAGCGTTCTGCGATTCTCGCAGTTGTGTGACGATCTTCTGTAGTGCGTGATGAATCACAGTTTGCGCTGACAAGCAGGAAATCTTTCGTTTTAGAGCGTCGAAAGCATCATTGTCAAGATTGACGTTTCACATTCGCTGAGTAATGCTCTCAAGACTCTCGACAATTTCTGTTACTGAAGACATTGTATTCAGTCGAGTTGTAGAAAGTACGAGGTCGAATAGTATATGCTTATCAACAAGGATGCTTTTGAAGCATGTGAAATTGCGAGAAAAAAGAAGTTTTCAAAAGACGCCATAAAATGAGATCTCTAAAGCATTCCCAAGATAAATGTTGGCACTAATGCACTAGAGCTACGCTAGTGAAGCGATCTATTAGCATCTCCCTCAGAAGCGTCGTCTCTTACTCGAAAGTGTATTATTATCAGCAATGATGAACAATACAAGAATGAGTGCTATCAATCTAACAAATAGAAATGATGAAAAATCTTCAAGAGTTCAACGTTTTCTTCTCTGCATTTCACTCGTACCTATCAAGATCTCGCCTCTATCAGACAGTCTCATAAACATAGTAATCAGAGATTGTTTTTTTCTGCAGCAAATAAGTTTATCTCACAGTCAGTAGAGATCTCTCTTGTAGAGTATGTCAGAAGTTGTACAGCAATATTCGCAAGTCAATTCAATGCAATACGACTTCGATTCAATGCAATACGACTTCGATTTCATGAGTCTCAATTTCGATCATCATTGTGATGCTTTAGAGTCGAATTTTCTCGATCACACTTCTTTCGACGTCGCAAAGACTTCTTCGAGCCGAACTACAGATATGACGTCTGATATGAATCTGAATGAACGGCGTATCAACATTTACGCTATCGTTAGCTTCGAAAGTACGTCGATCGTATATGTCATAGACGAAGACGAAAGCACTACAGCACGAGAACATCTCTTTTACCAGACTGATTGTATTGAAGAGAATTTTTATATTTGTCTCTTTGTGAACTGTTCTCACCAATCAGAAAAGCTTAAATGTCATTTCGAGTAAGATATTTGAAGAGACTTCTCATTGCGAAGTAGCTAACTAAGATGTTTAGTAAACATATAGACTTTCATGTTAAGTCTTATCGCTGCAGAGAGTCTTCTTGTGTTACAATATTTTTCTCGTCTGCGACGTGCATGTTACGACACGAGAGAAAGATTCACGATAAGCATGATCACGAGGAAAAGCCACATTTGTGTGCTTTTGTGAGGTGCGATCGTTCTGTATCTGAAAACGGTTTCTCGCGACATTGAAATCGAAGTGATCACATGAAGAGAGTACATGACTACGACGAAGCAGCGTCTTTCAATGAGAGTGAACTATTCACAATTTCGTCGACGAATTCTTTCGACCAAGACACGAGCACTTTGACGTCACGCAGACGAAGAACATCAAGCGCTTTTCGGGCTAAGTCGCGAAAGCAGACAAAGTCTTTCACTAGCAAACTTATCAACGCAAGTAAAGATCTTGCGACTTCTATCTTCTATGAGAAGCAACGACTATTTATGAAGCAACAGTGACTAAAACAGAAAGTAGTCGTGAAAGATTGTTTAGATCGTCTGAACTCTGATGATATCTTAGAATGGGAAAAAATAAACAATGACTATGCTGTTCTGCAAGTCGTTGGCTTGAATATTCGTCGTCAGCTGAAAAAGCTCAGTCATATCAAATGCGCTTCACACTGAGCAGCATTGACGATATGACGTTGACAGGCAGAGAAGAGATGATGAGGACATGATCAAGAATTCTAGCTTCGATATGTAGCTCATGCTTGATCGCACGTGTGAATGACTTGAGTGAACGACGATATCAAAATCCCTCGATTGTATTCGAGCTTGTGCAAGTACACTGATATCAAAGCATTAACTCATCTCTGAGTAGAAGATCTTACTCTTAATAAATAAATGAAGAACAGAATAATGAAAGCGCTGATCTCGCGGCTGTGAATTAGCGATTAGTCACTTCTAGCTCTGACATGAAGATGTTGCGTCATAGTTGTCTGAGCTGTCATTCATTCACTCACTTATCATCTCATCTTGACGTTTACACTATTTCGTTTGCTAGATCGAGAATCGACTCGTAACCTTGTATTGTCGAAGCGCCATTCATGAAGCAGCTTCTTCATGATGTATACTTCGCTGCATATGACATTGATATCATACACTTGCTCAGTCATATCTTGCAGAAAATCTTTCAAGAGATTAAAGCATCTGTGTAGACATATTCGTGAACAGAATGATTCTGCGCATGAGTCACTTGCAGGCCTTATTAAAGAAAAACGCTGTTTGCTTTGTTTCAAGATCTACAAGAGATCACAAGAATTTGTGAAGCTCTGAAAAAGAGAAGATTGATCACGTCGATGTCAGACTAGCAGAAAGATTTAGTCACAATTCTATCATGTATCTTAGAGTTGAGATGTGTTAGTAATAACTCGACGAAGTTACAGATTAGAAGATGAGGAAGACACGCAAGAAGAATACTCATCGATTTTCGTAGCAATGAACAAGAAAGACTTGTTCGAACACGATGCTTCGTTGCTCATCAATAATTAGATCTCTAATCGGACAGAATGATATGCGTGTAGATGCAGATGTCTCTTACATTCTCGCGATTATTCTTGATGCAAAGAAGAACGAGTGAAAGCTGAGAATAATGAGCATACAGAATTGCTTGAGAGAAAACTGATTCTACATCGACGCGTTATATATAACGATCATCAAACTATGTCTTTGCGAGCGAATCTACCTCGTTTACGTTCATGCTGTGCTCGATCTTTTGTCTCATACTTTCACAACAATTTTTGTGCGTTTTCTAATTCACTTCTAGACAGTCATGTACTCTTTCAGCGCATTCTATATTGCGTTCCCGATCTGATCTCTCTCTTGTCGAGAATCTTTGTGACTTCTCACTTCTGCTTCTCAATCTCTGCTGAGTCATCTTGACTCTGATGTTGCTCGAGAGCAAAGAATATGATGGCGATAGCGCTGACGAAATCGACGTTCGCTGATATTCTTTCATTGTGATCATTTGCATGAACAATTCGCCTTTCTTGATTCTCGAATGAAGTGATGCTGAGAGAGCAAAGACGATCAAAAGGCTCGGCGATTGCATTAGAATTCGAGCAATGATGTGTCTTTAGCTCTTTTGTTGAACAAGATGTGTTGAGCTGAGTGTCTGCAGTATCAATCTCAGACATAATGCTTGCTATCTCAGCAGAAGTATTCTTGTCGTCAGTCTTGATGTCGTTCTTCTGCATCACGAACGAATTGTCTGTACAATGTCAGACATCGTTTCACTCTCGAGTTAGAGATTCACGTACTGTATCTATCTTGACTTTCACCAATCTCACTTGATCGATTTGAGCTTGCAGTATTCTCGTGATCAACATCTTTGTCAAAATATTCTCGCTTCAACTCAGTCACTTGCAGCGTTGTTTGATCGTCTTTCTTCAGCTCGATATGTAACGATGAATACTTTTTCGACGACTGCATTGAACGAAAGAATTCTGTCATTTCTTGATCATAATTTTCAATTGATTCTCAAAGAGCTTTGAAAAGATAACAGTCTGTGATTGAATCAAATGTTAAAATACGAGAGAATAATCACATCGAACGACTACGGCTCAACATTCAACAAAGTCTACTCTCAGCATTGACGTCTTCGTGCTGTACATTCTCTTCTAGTGCGTGCCGAAATTCTTTTTCGAACATTGGTAAAAGTGATTCATCAAGTTCATGTCGTGACTGTGATAGATCAGACGCTGTAAGAAGAATGAACAAGAGCACAGTAGAACAAAATGCTCAATCAATTATGCACGTGATATTGAACTCTTCGTCAACGAAGATGTTGTTGACGCTGAGATCTGAGTGATGAATCACAAAGCGACGTTGATCATTTCTCAAAAGATCGTCTGATAGATCATGAGCTCACTTCGTAATCATTACTGAAAGAGTCTCGTCAGCAATGACAAAATCGATTCTATTGTGTGAGCTATTGATTTTCGATTCTACAGTGACGAAGTCATTTCATCAATCTGATGCTGCTCGAAATTCAGCGTCGTCGTCGTATTCGCTTCGTGCGAAAATAGACGCAAAGAAGCAGTGATGATCTAAAGCAAGGTATTTGACGTGTTCAAGAAATGTCGAAATTTGTGTCTCGTAATAGTCGTTTTCAAACTTGAAAGGTTCACGAGATATATCTTCGAGAGTGTATCGTTGATTCAGTAGCAGATCACGGAATAGACATGTCTTGATATGAAATTCCTCATTTTTCTCAAAGAGTGACTCAGCTTGATTGAAACGAAGCCTAGATAATTGTCACGTAATAATTTCAAGCTGAAAAACAATCTTTGCCTTTTGTTCTTGAGATATGTTGAGTTCATGCGTCTTCAGAGTCTTTCATGTATGCTGTAGAGACGAGCCTTGAGCTCTACTCATGAGAATATAGGAAATACCGACATCGTTGTTCCTAGAACAGCTATATGATCGTTAGCTTATTCACAAAGAGAATCGATGAAATGACTTGTCTATATGCAAAGATCTCGAGAACAGAAATTGTACTGTTGACCTTGATATACTTAAGAGTCGCGACTTCACTAGTCAGTAGTATGAGGTTCGTTTCGTCGAATTTGATTTCATCGTCATTTCGTGGGAATCGAAGCACTCACTTCACTCCGTCAATGAACGAAATTAGAATTGTTCAGTTGAAGCTATCACTTGCTGAAATCTGAGAAGTGTCACAGAAGCAGCTTTGCCCTTCGCGCAGCTTGCTCATCAAACGGCAAAGAGCGAGTTTGTTGAATTCTGCATATTTGAAGATGCTTGCGCGTTCATACATCAATGGCACGATGCGTAGCGAAGGCTTTGTGCGCGCCTGAAAGATGAGCGATACTGAGAACAGAAGTCATCAGTAGACTGTTCGAGATAGTAGTTATGCGAGACAGTTGATTTGACTCTGTCAAGGCAGGTCTCGGCAGATCGAAATGAGTTTATTCGTCATCGAAGCCTCTTCTAGCATCTAGTGTCTAGCTTCTCAAGCATTCACACTCTTCACGATTCTTTGAGATGAAAAGATCAATAGATGCGAGTGTCTTACACTCTGAAAGGTGAAGATCGAGTCTGAGTGTCATTTTAAGCGAACGTGAGAGGCGTTCAATTCAAAATATCTACGACGTCTGTGAGAATCAACGACAGACATCTGACGTGAGACTGAGTCTGACACTTGAAGGCTTAGCTAGACAACAGCGTTGACACAAATCAACGTGAGCAGCTATAGTCGAGTATCAGGCAGTCAACTCTGTGCTGCGTCTCTTCTAAAGAGCAATCATCAATTCTAAGTTCGAGATGTATATAATATATATATATATATATACAGCTGTTGAATAGGAAGGAGAATGCTGACTACATACATCGTTTATGTTTCATTATATATATTATATAAATCTCAAACTTAGAATTGATGATTATCGCATTTGATAAGAACGCTTTAGAGAAAGCGATGAGAGAGCAGACAGCGGTTTTGAAAGCTCTTCTTAGACGTTTAGTACAAGAAGTGGTTACAATCAACTCTCTTCTCGTCCTTTATTGCATTATTGTAATTCAATATGCAGCAGATTCAAGCTCTAAAATAGTTAACAAATCTTCAAATACGCTCTTGTCTTCGCTTGCTTTTCTGTTCTTCGTTGACGATCAATCAATTTTGCAAATCAATCTCTTCATCTTCTTTCGCGCTGCAGCTGAGTCTTTGGTCACGAATAGGCTGCGTGCTTGCTTGACGCAGAAACATGATCGTACACGCACTCACGACGTGCTTACGAAAAAATGCACGATCATCAGTCTTTGTCCGTTCGAGTCGATCTATTTCGTTTACGTTCATGCTGTGCTCGATCTTTTGCCTCAAACTTCTTCAACAACCTCTGTGCGCTTTTCAATTCACTGCTGAGCAATCATGTATCTTCTCAGCGTATTCTATATTTCGTTCCTGACTCGATCGCTCTCTTCTCAAGAATCTTCGTAATTTCCCACTTCTGCTTCTTTATCTCTGCTGAGTCATCAGAATTCTGATGTTGCTCGATTTCAAGTGGTCTGATGATGATAGCGCTGACGAAATCGTCGATGACTGATCTTCTTCTATTGTGAGAATTTGCGTGAATAGATCGCCTTTCACGATTCGCGAATGAAGTGATGCTAGAGGAGCATAGACGATTAAAAGACTCGACGATTGTATTAGAATTCGAGAAATGATGTGTCTTTGACTCTTTTGTTGAACAAGATGTGTTGAGTTGAATGTCTGCAGTATCAATCTTAGACATAATGCTTTCTATCTCAGCAGAAGTATTCTCGTCCTCAGTCTTGATGTTCTCGTTCTGCATCACGAACGAATTATCTGTGAAATGTCAGACATCGTTTCACTTTTGAATTAGAGATTCACGTTCTGTATCTATTCTGACTGTCATCAATCTCACTCGATCGATTTGAGCTTGCAGTATTCTCGTGATCTTGAAGCGCTCGATTGTAAAGTTCGAGTTCAGAAGGAACTTTGAATACAGCTTGTAGAGTCGCGTTCTTCGCTTTTCTATGCTTCTTAGATGAAGAGAGATCATGATCATCAGTATCATCGATTACGATCGAGTCTTCTAGAATTATCAGGCGTGTCTACGACAATCGAGACATTCGCACTGATCTGAACGCTGAGCCTGTGTGAAATTGTGCTCACTCAGTCTCGAAAAAGTCAATATCTGCTTGCTCAGTGACTTGAAGAACGTTCTGCTCGACATGATGTCCGAGTTCTTGTTTCATTCATTGCTAGATTTCAAGATTGATTTGATGATCGACTTATTGAATCTGTCATTGATTTCGATGTTATTGAGAAATTCGAATGAACGTTCTGTAAGATTATTAGACACGTTGAGGCTGAAGTGAATACAGTCTTATCATGAATCTTGACTGTGCTATCTTCGTTCAAGTCAATTGTGTCTGTCTTGCGCTTGAGAAAGTCTCAACTCTTCAGTGTGACCGTTGCTGTCATAGACTCATCATCAGTAGAGAGCGTTAGATTCGACATTCTTCATGAAGAACTCTGCTTCATCGATGATTGTGCGACGCCTTCTTGAAGCTGAGATTGGTCTGAAGTTAACGAGACCGTTCAGAACCCGACGAGGGGAAGAAATTCGTCAACGTTGAGAAATTCGTCATGACACAGAACTTGATCAATCTTCTTCGATGAAATAGATGTGCTCTTCTCGATTTCGAACAAAAGATTGTGAGGACTTTCGATAGACTCGATGAATGAAAAGCAGAAGTCTTTCTCGTTATTGATGTCACTGTCGTCGTCGCCTCGATTGTTTTCAGCTCTTATCGAGTTTTCTGCAGTAATTAGATGAATTTCTCATGACGCTGAGTTTCAACAATATCTTCATTCTCGACTTTGATATCTTCAGTCATCTGAGTTTGAAACAAATGTTCGATTTTTCGATTTGTCGTGAATGACTTCTCTCACCAGTCGCGCTCTAAGATCATCGTGCGTTTTCCGTCAGTATTATTCAAAATTGATGGCTTTAGGCTGAAGCATGAGCTGCTTGCTGATGATGATTGATAAAAGTTGATGCGAGACATGTCAACGACAGTCATTGCAGAAGATAATTGCGAGGAAATCTTATAAACAAGAAGACAGTGAAAACGGCTGCCTGTCATACAGGAGAGCGCAAGATGAACTATATGTCATGACTCATCAGTCGCTCTCGGCATAAAGGTACACTCAATCTCATTGCGAGTCACATCATCTCTGCGCTGTCACTCTAAAGCTTCGTAAGTCCTCTCTTGACTACACGCAACTCTCAAGAATTGCTCAGCTCTCACTGATTCTTTTTTCCTCTTCTCTGTTCTCTTGCCGTTCAATTCACGCGCTGTATTTCTTGAAACGATGTACATCCGAAGATCTCTACTGCAGCAGTCAGCTGAATCGTCGTCGATCTTCATGAATCAAATCTCACAGAACGCCTCGTAGAACGCCTCGCAAGACACTTGATAGAGCACAGATCGCGCGAATTCTCTTCTCTAAAGCTGATCGTCGATGATTCATCAATAGTTCATGACTCAGCATCGGCACGACTGAGACAATCTCTTCATGAGCTGAAAGATTTTTGATGCAGATGACAAGAATGAAGAGTGTTCGGCAAAATGACACAGAACGGCACAGGAAAATGTCGTCTCTTCAACAGTCAAGTCCCGATCCAGGCAGTGCTGCGCAGAACACATGCATATTCTCTCAATCAAGTCGCAGTCACGTCAGCATCAACTGATGTCTGAAACTCAGCCAAGCTGAACTAGACGAGACTGCTCAATTGTCGCAAGTCAGACTTCGACAGAAGATGTCATCAGATCGCTGACAACAGCATCACGTCATCTATTCGTCGACGGCACAGTAGAAAACACGCTCAGAATGATGTGAGACATTTGTTCAATTGATCTCGACGCACAGGCGATAGCTCTGAGCAGGCTTCATCTTGCTTGCGCTCTTGTCGTGGCGATGACGATCGCTCAACATCCCGTGAACAATAGTTGTCACGCTAATGAAGCGAGAAACAGAAGAGCATTCGAGGGCAGAAAACAGAAGAACGCTGAGAGAGAAAGACAGAAAGGTCGAGGATCACTCTAGAAGACGCAGATGAGGGACGCGAAGAACAGCGATTCAAGAAGTCAAGGAGAAAAGTGCGCCCCTTCAAACGAGAGAGATCGTGAGCAGAAACGCAAGAAACAAGTCTCGAGTCAGATGAGCGACGTGAAAACTGAGTCAATAAAATCGATCATCGCAAAGATGAGACTTCTTTCAGATGTGGGTTGAGATTCGAGCGAAGGGTCATGGAACGGAAACGAGAAGCCGACAAAAAGCTCAGGCGAAAGAGACAAAGAAGATGAGAAGAAATGTTGAAAGTCGAAAAGAAACGAGCGATTATTTATAAACTGGGAAAGCGGCGATGAGCTGTGCCGGCACGCTTTCCCCAATTTGAGGGGGCGTCAAACTCGGATGCGCAAACATCAGCAGGTAAATTACACGAATTATGATAACAACGTGATAAGACTTTTAAACGTTGACTTGATTTGACATTTTGACAGTTAATATGAATTATGATAACAACGTGATAAGACTTTGAAACATAATGTCACAGAAACTGATTCTTAACTTTCTAATTTTATGATGTTACAGCAATGTTAATCATTCTGCTATCGCAAAGCAGTTGAAAATCTGTAATTAATCTGTAATTTATCAAAGATTATCATAAATCAAACTTCATTTTGACTTGTGATTTGACTTGCGACAACTTTCAACTTTCTTCAACTTTTATTGCTTCATCATTCATTATTGATGTTCTCAACTTTCATTGCTTCATCATTCATCATTGATGTTTTCAACTTTCATCATATTATGCATCACTTCGATCAATAGTAATGCTGTCACATGTAATCATCATAAATATGTTAATTGCGATAGAAGTTCATCTTTCTAAAGATATTGCATACTTCATGAAATCATTAACAGCTTTTGTTCAATTGATTCTTAATTTGCAATGTCATTCTGTTATTGCAATCAAAGAGCGTGATTTGAGTTTGAGTTAATAACAGAAATTAAATAAGATTAAGCAAAGTTGATATTAAGAAGATCAATGACACAATCAAATTCTGACAGTTCAAACACAAAAATGTTCAAGATAAAATTTGAGATATATTTCTCTTAAATTATCATAAGCTTAAAGAAGAATCGAGAACTTGCGATTGTAGAAATTCACACAACAAACATATCATCAATGTGTTTAATAAAGTTGATGCAAAATCTGATAAAGTCATTCAAAGCGAAGAAGAAACATTACTCTGCAATTCTAAAATACATGTTGTCAGCTGTACAGTATTTAAATATTTTATCACAATTACATTCTTCATTTGAAAGTGAATGCAATTTTCTTGCATCATTGAAAAATTAAAGTCTTGAAGTACATTACATTCTTTAAATTGTAGTTTTTCGCGAATGCTTCTTTAAGTTGAGATTTGAATCTTGTTATCATGAGAAAATCAGAGATGCAAATTGATATCTGAAGAACTTCTTTGCAGTATCTTGATCTCAGATAATCAGTTGCAATAATATGCTTATGAGAATTATCAGACTGCAGAATGATTTCATTCTTTTCATTCTTGCATTCTATAAGTGATGATTGCAGTGATGCTTGTTCTGATCTAAAGAGCAGTGTATTAAAGAAAGAAGAACATTTTCAATAAAGATCTTTGATAATAACAGTTATCAAAGACTCATCACTCTTTCAAGTATTCATAAGAATCAGTTGAATGCTTTGATGTAAACATTTATGTTTAAGTAGCAGTTTCTCAATCTTAATGTGATTCATTTGATAAACTACTTTCTTAAATTATTTAATAATTGCGATAGATGCATATTAAAATATACAAAGAATGAATCACATGAATAGTTTTTATTTATGCTTATTCTCTTCAACAAAAACATTGATGTTACTGAGCATATTATATTCTGTCATCGTAGTTTCATAATAAATGATCATGTGCATGTTTGATTATTTCTGATCATTGCAATAGTCTTGAGATTTTGAGATCTTCTTTGACTCGTCTTTTATTGATGAAATCATAAATCTTTCAGATTGAGAATTTCATTAAACTGACGTTGCTGATCTTGATCTGAGATGAGTACTTGCAACATTGATCACAACGTCAAGTAACATCTGAAACTTGCGTTTTGCTTTCTTGATAATGTTTAGAAATTACGCTCTTTCTTCTAACTTGTTAATCATAAGAAGAGATGTACTTTTTGTCATTAATTCAAAGATTCAAATGATGATCTTGATTGTGATAAAGTCATTCACATTGATTGTTATGTACATCTGCAGAGCGACGTGATAGTATGATTGCAAGTGCTTCTTCTTCAATCAACATCTTAGCAACATTAATATCATCACAATTCATCTTACGTGCTTCAACAAGCTATAACTTTTCAAGTGATGAAATGAAGACTGAATTCATGCAAAGTCTGATGCAAACAATCATTTGCAAATTGCAATAGCATATGATTGAATTGCTGTTGACGTCAAAATGACTTCAAGCAGCAGATGATAAAGTTGCTTGCATAAGTCAGCATATTCAGAGTGCGCAAAATCACTAGATTTTGTAAGTATAACATTGAGAGCTGAGAATAATCTCAACAGCGCTGACTTCTCTGTCGTTAAATCTCATTTAGTAGCAAAGATCTTTCTCTTTGTGACAGCATTTAATCAATTCATCTTATGATGTTGTTTTATAGTCTGATTATAAAATCTGTTATTTGCAATGATATTAAAATTAAGTTCATCACAACTTTCACTCAAAATTAAACAGAAGTAATAATCAAGTTTAATTCATTGTGATTTGAATTTCACGTTAGCTTGCTGTTGAAACATATTTTTGATTATGCACAGAGAAAAGATATAAACTCATGTTGATTGCAATAACTTGAGAATAGCTTTCTTGTTTAAAATGCTCAGAGATGACAGAATATTTAAAACATCATTGAGATTGCTTTCATGTGATTCAAGAATAATGAAGAAAACGTTAATGTATTACATTCGTTCATGAAAATCAAAAGACGTAAGAATAAGATACATATTCATAAGACTTCTGTAGAAGTTTTGATAAAGATTGAAGTCATCAAGAAATAGTAAGTAAGATAAAGAAAGACATTTGTTATCTTTTTGAACATTGAAATGACTGCAAAAATATTCATGATTATACTTTTCAATCTTGAGTTTTTCTCGATGCAAAGCTAAGAATGCAAAAGATTGTAATCATCTCTTTTTATTTAAAAGCGAACGACAAATCAGAGTACTATTAGTTGATGTAAATTGCAATAAAGACTCATTGTTGAAATCATGTTTAAATATTTAATCTAATCATGTCGTAAGTGAAATGTTTGATTCAATAAAGATAGCTATAACTAAGACTTTAAGAATATAGAAGAAAGAAGATACAAAAGATAAAAAGAATATGCTTTATATAGTAGTTATTCAGATTCAACGCTAGTCTTAAAGAGAACGTGTTGAAACACAAGAAAGATGTTGATTCAAAAAATGTTTGTGACACAAAGAAATATGTTTGTCATAGACATCTATTAACTATTCATAACACAAAGAAGTGTGTTTGTTTAAAAGACAATAGAAGCTGATTTAAAAGATGCTAGAAAAGAAAAAAGATGCTGAATCATATCTGAATCAAATCTGAGTCAGATTTAAATCAAATCTTGAATAAATCTTGATTAGTTTTAATCAATATGCAATCAACTTGCTAACATTGATTGTATAATGATTAGAATTAAATCTTTGATCTTATTCAATTCTGATGCATTCGTAACATTATTTTCTTCTTCAAAAATTCATGTTTGCATTAATGTTGTTTCATTTCACTTGTCTGATCAATTATGATTTCACAGACTCAGATTTGCAAAATTCTGATTTGCTAATTGATAAAGCATTAACTTAAATTAGCGCTAGCGTGATTTGTTTAAGTAAAGCTTATTGTAACAATTGTTTCTTTAACAACACAAGATATAAACAGAGATCAGTATAGTAACAAACTAATCACTAGACTGAAGATCTGAAAATAGTTAAAACAATAAACTGTATTGACTATTACATGAGTTGAGCATGAAGCTTCTATCTAAGAGAACAATCATTGTTATATAGATATAAAAGAATCATGTCAAGTCATTTCTGCTCTGAATGATCTTTCTGATGATTCTTGAGCAAGATGAGCAAGATGAGCATCATGCTCATCATGCTCACTGTGATCACTTCTGATTCAAGCGATCAGAGCGATCACTTCAAGACTCTGATTACTTAATGATTATTTAATCATTGCTTTATTTAATTATTTGCGAAAGAGTTTTAACACTAGATTCTCTTCTAAGATTTTCGTTTCAAAAATCACTTTTCTTTCATGTTTTTTCATTGCACAATAAAAAACTCTATCTTGCGTCGCAAAGATTTTCTTGAGCGTATGAATTTTGAGCATGCTGTCATGCGTTCTTATGAACACTGCAGTCGCTTGCAAAAGAAATGTCATGTCGACAATGAATTCAATCATTGCATCAAGTGTATACATCTTGATCGCAAGTGCAATCTTACTTTTTTGATGATGAAGTGAAAAAGAATAAAGATAGAACATGATTGCATTCTTCATGAGCTGCTGAATGCTCACAAGCAGATGCAAAAAATCTTCGTAAGAGTTACTCATTTGCAAAATCAATTTATGTTTCTGAAGAACAAGAAACAAATAAAGATTGAATAAAAGTTTCAAAACATCATCAAGCTTGAGAAAAAAGAGACAAGAATTAGTGAATCATCATTGAATGATTTTCTCTTTGACGTGTCTTTTAAGCAGATTGAGATTTCATCAGGCTTTGACTGACTGAGTTTCTCAACTGAAACTGTTGCAGAAGTGTCTGACAATTCTTGAGATTTTTCTTTGATTCTCAAGTGTTCTTGATATGTTCATAATTTTTTCACTTGACTAATCAATGAGACTGATCTTTGATATTCTGTTGATTTAGTATATCTTTTACTTTATATTTAATATTCTGATTCTTTGAATTAATTTCTGAAGATTTTGTTTGAATTGATGAATTCAAGTCTGCAGACTTCAAAAGAGAAATATGAAATATTAAGTGTATTTTCATAAATGCTGAAAGATTTAACTTATAGTTAATCAATCTCTTTTCTTCTAGAATTTCAAATGATTCTAGTTTCATGTGATTCAACTTGTTACTTGATCTTTTCATTTTAATATTTCGTTTTAATAAATAAACTTTGTTTCTCTTTTTAAGAGTAAATTCTTTATTTCTTTTCTTATTTGCATACAAAATCATGCACTTATTTAAAAACTGAATATTCTTCTGCAGCTTTTTGTGCAACAAATGTATTTATTCAATTTGTATTGTAACTTTTTGAGTTATTTGTACAAACTTACATGATTTCTTGAAAGTCTTTGACTCAAACTTATAGTTTGCAAAAAATGATAATATGTTAATTACTTTCATTGTTATGTTATTGAAAGTCAACTGTGCTACTGACAGTAGCTGTATTCAATTGTTCTGTTTATAGTTAATATAACTGTGAGAATGCATCTCATTGATTATGAATGATGCGTGTCTGCGAGATTAGCTCGTAAGATTAAATTGAAGAGATTAATAAGTGAATAAAAATAACAACTTGACAGAAGATGAAAACTCTGCAAGCTTTCACTTTTGTTTCTTAGCAATTAGTTCTATCATCAATAAAGTGTTATCTTATTATCTTCTACTATGCAGTTTCATGTAAAGAGATCTCGTTGTTTCACAGTTTTAATTGCTTCATTCACATGAAGCTGCTCAGTAAAAGATATCAAATGCACAGTGACTCACTAGAAGTTGCATGATCAAAAGAAGTAATAACTTCTTTCACATTGAGAATTCATCGTTTCATCAGAACAGATCCGAGAATCACGCATTCAAACATGCAGATGAGAAGTTCAAGTTGCAAGAATTTAATGAACAGACAAATCATATTTCTTGATGATCAGTAAGCGAAGTATGTAAGCAGTTAAAGAATCTGAAGACGCAAAATGTACTGCTTGTCTTGCAACTTTGTGTATTGAAACTTGAGTAAAAGACTCAATCAATTTCTGATCATTGACATTAACATAATAATGATCACTATTGAAGTGATGCACATAAGCATGCTAATTGATCTTGCGAGTTTAAAGAGCAAAGCGTCATGAACTATGACTTCTTGATATTCTGACTGCGAGATTGCAAAGACTTCATAGTCGTGACATCATCTGATTTCATCATGAAAGAAGAGAAGCTGCAATGATTTGTATCATACTTGTCAGAAAAGTCTTGCAATCAGTGATGAGATCATGTGATGAGCATGCACAATCATGATGAGATACTCAACTGAAAGTACTACATTAAATACTTGCGTGCTAAACTTAGCAATTCTGAAATTCATAACTTTCAAACAGAACATTGACTTGAGATTGCAAAGCAGTGAGTCAATCAAAGCATCGCGAATTTCGAGTAATATTTTATCAAACTATATGCAGATCTAAACTATCATATATTCAATGAGATTCACATGATGTACTTGCAAATGAAGATTAATGAAATCATCATAAATGAGTCTCTTTGCATCTCATACATCTTTATCAATTATGTCGATCTGCTAAAGCATTTTATAAACATTGACTTGCATTTGCAAGACACTGACACATTGTTGAAGCTACATTCGCAGCAAAGTAAAAGTGCAGCGTCTCAGAAGAGTTTTCAATTCTTGCATGAGAAGATAAAGTCTGTTGCTGCAATGAAGAATTTGAAGTTCTTTGCTTCAAGCACGCAGTCTAGAAACGATGTGACACTCAAGTTCAATGAATTCAAGCAAAATGCTGCTTCATTCAATCTTACGTGCTGATCATGCAAGAAGATGAAACACAAGATTGATAATTTAATGTGTTTCAACTATGCATTCAGACAAGAGACTTGCAATCATGATGAAAAGACAAAAAAAGAGAAAGTCTGATGTTCATCATTGAATCATTAAATATAACTACAAAAAGATGATTATCATGTGCATTGATGATATCAGTACTAACAAATGTCTTTGAGAAAATGCGTGAAGCTCACTGTCTTATTGACTCTGAGATTGAGCGAAATTTTATATTGCAATCATGAATAAAAAAGCATAAGTTATTGAAGAATCATGCAATTTTAAAACATATTCAAATGATTAATGATCATTGAATTCTTTGCTATGATATACATCAAATTGATATCAAGTTGATTGATCACAAGAAAGTTCACAAAAGCTGAAACATTGAGTTTCATGCTGTAAACATGCAAGAATATAATATGATTCTTGATTATTCATAATTAGATGTAATTGACTTGAATATTCGCTGACATAAGCATCGCTGATCATATTAAGAAAACAGCACTCAGCATGCAAAGCAAATACAAGTTAGTCTGTGCAAGACATCAAAATTTGTCAAATTAACAATGCTTACAGCTAAGAAAAGAAGAGAGACTTATGTAGCTTTGCTCTATCAGCTGCTATCTACAAATGACTTATCACAGAACGCAGATCATCAGACTGTAAGATGCAATGCGCTTCAAGCGAAAGAATTAAAGATACTCTTTGCTATTCAAGATTTTAAGAAAGTATTTTCTGAAATTCTTTCTGATAGTTTGAACTGTGATGATCAAGTTTACTAAATAAATAGATGAGATCTATAAAAGTGATATGACAATGTGATATTCTAAGCAGGCACAGAATGAGTATATATTATGATAGAGCTAATTATTAAGAAGTTCTCGATAACTCAAGAGAATCGATCAACTATAGAAAGTTTGTCAAGCATTGTCAAGTCAAGCACGACATAACTCATGATATATTAAGTCGAAGATATGACGTAGTTTAAACAATGTCTTGACAAAGTCATAAACTTTCAGAGCTAACTCAGATCTGATCTTTGACTCAGTCTCTGACTTTAGTCTCTGATCTAATTTCTATGAATCAATTCATCATGACAATTGTCTTCTCTTCTAAGTGAGTTCATTCTCAATCTCAATAATTAATGTTCTTGTTTACTCTGATAAATGATGACGTGCACTCATTGATTCACTCTAGAAGCTCTCAATAAAAATCTTCAAATCTTTGTAAGAAAAAAAGAAAAAAAGAAACTTTCAATTGAATGATGATTCATCTTCAATTATAATGCGTATAGATAACATTATAAATAGTATGTATGATGTGTAGTTGATGTAGATGACAGCAATGATGACGTGTAAATAGCATATAAACATTGTTTATCTTTCAAATAAATGATGTTGTTGAGATGATAGAGTGTAAACAAGAGTGAATAATAATTGTTGATTTGTTTATCATTCTTTCAATTTTTCTCAACTTTTCATTTTCTTCAACTTCATCTTTTTTTAATCATGATCATATTTTTATCATTGTATGATTACTTTTAACAAACTTTGAGTATATTTGTATCATAAAAGTAAGAGATCTAGATCATGAGTCGTGAATGTGCAGTGACACTCAAAGAGAGTCGTAAAATGATGAAGTTAACTGATGCTTAAGTCAAGATCATTATGAAAGTAAGTGATGTCACAACTTGAGATTTCACAACTATTACTGCAACTAACAGTATTGTAAGTTTGCTCAAAAGACATTGATCAGATGTGATGATCATGATGATCATGATGCTGCTGATGCTGAATCACTCATGATGATGCAGATGTTATCAAATTCTGATTGAAAGCTCATCACTTCTACTATTCAAACTTTCAAGTACATTTCAGTTATCAAAGAGAAAATTTGAAAAACGATGAAAGAAGAAATGATCATTGATGCTTCATCAACGATCTTGTTGAATTCACAGACTTCGCAAAATCAAAGAATGATGATGAGATTTGCTTATTTCACTTCTTGATGTCATTATTGATGCTTTTCAGCTGTCAATTATGAAAATAAGCAAAAGAAATGTTGCTGATCTTGAAACTCTAAATAAAATGATTTGTATAAAGTGTGCTTGAGTTCTACACATCAAGAATAAAGCATCGTTGTGTGATGTCATCTTTCAAAGAAAGACAATGTACAAGAAGTGTGTTCATTGTGCAAGTAATGAGAATTTCTGTATTGCAATGAGTATACTTATATAATATGTTTGCTAAACACTCATGATTCAATGTTTAGATTCTCGACATCTGTATTTCAACTGTCAATGAATTCTTTCGTCTGCAGAAAATTCATGATAGTGTGATTGAGAATGAAGAAGAGAATGTCACTCTGAAAACATTCATTGCTCATCAGAAAATTCTTTACAAGAAGTTGATAACAGCGACTTGTGTAAAGAATCATCTTGAGAGAGTTCACAAACTTGAGTCTCTAGAAATTCAAAAACTCATTCTCAAAAAGATGATGATTATCAATGACATTATCAGAGAAATTCTGAATGTAAAGCGCTTTGCAATACATTCAATTTCAATTATATATCATTTTGTCAGCATTTTTAATTGTTCTGATATATTTTAGCACAATTTATCATCTCTTGAATCTCTGTCTTTGCATTTCAATGTAAATCTGATAATGAAAAAGAAGAAGAAATCTGTAATCTTGTCTCATGTGAAAGATGTTTGATGAAGTGATGATTGCATGATGTTTGTTGTGTCATGATGATTGTGCTTTCTTATCGAGCGTGTTTGAGTATCTTTGCGCTTTTTTCTTCTGTCTGTTAATTTACATATGTGATCATCTCATTAGAGAGTGAAACTATCATAATACAGTGATTCTTCTTTTCTAATAATGAGTTTATGCTTGAAAGTGAGTGATTATGCTTTTCGCTTATGTTTCAGCCTTGTTTTGAAAGCTTCTATAAGCTTCAAGACATTTTTCATATTTTCGCTCAATATTCATTGATTATATTCAATAAGATATTCTTTTCATTGTATCTTATAATATAAGATTCTCTTTCTTTTTCGCTTCTGTAGAATCTTTTCTATCTTTCATTCTTGTTCATCATCAATAAGCTCGAGTACGAGATAATCGAGTATAGAGTCATCGTTTAGTCTACGATTATACGACTCTAAAAGAAATACATGAAAGGCAGAATGAACTCTATAAATGATTAAAAGATCAAGATGATACATCTGCTTGTCTATGAGTTCTTGTATATGAAAAAGCTTTATCATCTTATTTGATAACTTCTTGCTCAACTTCTTCTGCTTCAGATTTTTTGCTGATAGCATGATTAAATCATCAACATTAAAGAACTTAAACTTATGTTTTTGATTATAGTACTTTGTCTGAGCATTGATTGCATTTTATCATCATTACATCAACGTGTTTTGCATGTCTTGCAGCATTTCAACGCGTTCTTTTGCTACTGACACTTCTTCTTTCATAGCATCATTCTTGATGTGTATATCAAAAATTGACTTGTAGTCATACATGATTTTAAAGAGACTACAGCTCAATGAAGAGTGCTTTATCTGATGATACATGAACTCGACTATGAATAGAAGCGTAGCTCAGTCGTCTTGCTTTTCTGAACAATATACTCGTAAATAATGTTTCAGCGTTTGATTCTGTTGTTCTGTCTGATCGTCTGTTTGCAAATGAAAAATGATGCTTAGTCATCATTTCATCTTGACATGATAGCAGATTTCTGATCAGAATGCATTGATAAATAAATTATCTTTATCAATGATTATATCATTTGAAATTTTATATCTTAAAGCAATCTTCTTGAAGAACAATTCTGCTAACTTTATGATAATCAGAGTTTTCTTCATAGACAGATAATGCATCATCTTCATGTAGTGATCAACTATCACGAGAATCAAGTCATACACAACTTCTTTTCATTTACTAGACGACAAATCTGTTATGAAATTCATAGTGATTTCTTTTCAGAGATCTGTGAGTCGAGATAATGATCTCAACTCATCATATGATAGATGACATTTCATCTTTACTCTTTGACAAATGTTACAAGTATCTATATACTTTTTGACGTTCTTGATCATACTTTTTCAGTAATATTTGCAATTTAATAGCTCGCTGATCTTGTCAGCATCAAAATGTTTCGCTAATGAATCATCATGATGATGTTTCAATAAATCTTCTCTGACAGAAAGATCTTCTGAAACATACAATGATTCATTGTACTTTATCATTTCTTAACTATTCAATGTTCAAGCTTCGACGTCATTCTTTTGTATACTCATTGTCTCGTCTGCTTTTAGTTTTACAGCAAATTCATCTTCTTGCTGTAAGATCTTGATGAGCTCAACTATAAATTTACTACTGAAGTCGTATATCATTTCATAAATTGTCAATACTCTGACAATTACATGTGAAACGAGTTGTTTGTAATCAACAGTTTCAGCAACAGAATTAAGCTGTTTCTTAGCTACGTTGCAATTTCTATGAATCAACGTTTCAACGTCTGTGCTTTTTGAAGTTATTGATTCAAATTGAGAGATTCTATCTCTCAAGAAATGTACTTCGTCTAGATGCATTTCTTGCATTGCTAAAATCATGACTCTCAGCAGCATACTTCTGACATGCATTGCTGAACACGTACTCGTGTTTTCACTGACACTGTGAACAGACATCTTCTCAACTTCGTTAATCATTCATGTACAGTAGATTTCATCTTGTGATCTGCTTTCAACATGTTTCGCTGAATATTTTCATTCACTGACACTGTGAATGAACATCTTCTTGACATCGTTAATCACTTATGTTCATTAGTGAATTTCATCTTGCAGTCTGCTCTTAACATGTTCTGCTGAATATCTTCATTCACTGACACTGTGAATGAATGTTTTCTCGACATCATTAATTATTCATGTTCATCAATGAGTTTCATCTTGCAGTCTGTTCTCGACATGTTCTGCTGAATATCTGTTCATACTTATACTGTAAACGAACGTTTTCTTGACATCATTAATCATTCATATACAGTATAGTTCTCTGATCGCTACGAATATAAAGTTATTTAAGCTTTCTATTCTAGTCAGCTTTTGCTGCAGAGTGAGCAGCAAATGATTTGCAAAAATGTTCTCACTCTTATAGTCAGATCATCTTGATGATGCATTGATCGAGTTTGTCTTTTCTGATCTATGCATTATTTCAAAGTTGCAGATCAACAATTTCATGACTCATTTGACTTGTCTTTCATTTAGCTCTCAAACATTCATAAAATTCTTCAAATTATTATGATCAGTCAGAACTTCAACAGTATAATAACTGTCTTTCATATAGTGTCATCAATGTTTAAACATCATTATTATGACTAAAAGCTTCTGATCATGTATCTCATAGTTTCTTTTGATGTTTATCATCATTCTGAATCAGAATGCAATCAAATGTCACTGATTTTCATCATCTGACTAAGACAAAATACTTGTGACTGCATAATTGAATGCATCGATCTTGATGTGTATATATCGCTCTGAGTCAAAGTGTCTTAGTATAGATGTTCTCATAAAGACGTCGCGAAGCTGATTAAAAGCTTGTTTCGCTTCGCTCAATCATATGAATGAGCTTATTTTTACATCTTTTACACTATCTCTCAGCAGTTCTGTCAAAGACTCTGCTATCTGAAAGTAGTGATGTATAAAACGTCAATAGAAATTGATGAATTTCAGAAAAACTTGTATTTCTCAATACATTTTCGATCTGAATCATGTTTTGATGATGTCTATTCTACTTGAGTTCATCAAAACATTCTCGATGATTATGATAAATTTTAGAAAGTTCACTTTAATGATGAAGAATTCACACTTCTTCAAGCTAGCATATAGCTTGAACTTTCTTAATCTCTCAAGAATCTGCTTCACATGATCTACGTGATCAGTCTTCTCTATGAAGAAAATTAGAATGTCATTCAAATAAACAACACAAAAGTCGTTTAAAAGCTTTGTCAAGATCTTATTAATATAAGTCTGAAAGATGATAAATGCATTGATCAAATTAAATGACATGATCATATATTTGAAGTGATCATAATGAATATGAAACATCATCTTTCACTCATCTTCACGTTGAATTCTGAGATGATGATAAATGTTCTTCAGATCTAACTTGATGAACTGCTTGACTTTACTGAGTCTGTCTAGAATTTCACTAATTAGAGACAGTGAATGACGATTTTTGACAATGATCTTATTCAGATCTCAATAGTTCATGCATAAATGAAGACTATTGTTCTTTTTGAGAATGAGTAGAATAGACGCGTCAGTTGAACTGATGAAGTGCTTAATTCATTCTTTCGCTAAAACATTGTTTAAATACTGTTTCAGAGTCGCTAACTCTGTGTTCGACAAATTATACAACGATTTATATGATGACTCTGCAGTGATTTCAATTGCATGATCATAATCTTCATGCAAAAGCAATTTGTCGATACTCTTTGTCAAGAATACATCTTTGTATTCTTTCAATTCAATGAGTAAAGTCTGTGTTTTAAGCGCATTTGTAATACAACTCATCACATTATTCATTGCTTTCACTTGATGTTCAACAGTCAACTTTTCGACAACGTTAATCATGATAAAAGCTTACATAGTAGACTCATCTTGTAAAGCTTTCGCAAATGCTTGTGTGAAAAACAACTCAAATGCGTGCTCATTCACGTTGAAACATCATGTTCTTGCGATCATATCTATTTGAATACACTCAAATTGCATATTTGACATACTCAGAATCAGAAAAGATCTTTTCTTGTTGATAACATAGAAGATACTTATATCTTTTTTCTCTATGCTTCAGCTGTCTCTCAGTCGATAACACATCTTATAAACGTCATAACAATAGACATTCTGATCATTCATTTCAATAAATCTTGAGAGATCAACGTTCAACAAAAGCATATTTTGTTTGATGATGAAATGTTGACTAATCACATTCATCTTGACATTGATATTCATATGAATCTTCATTTCTGTCTTCTGATCTTCTTGAATTACATACTCTCTATATATAAAAGTCTTTACGAAGAGAATTTCTTGTTTTTCCCTCGATGATTTGAAGCATTTATTGAGAGCTTATCTTTTCTTGAAATCTTGAAACGACTCATATGTGACATCAAATCAATGAATACTTGATTTACATCAGATTCTTTTGATTTATTCTTGATCTTTTCATCTTTACAATCAGTAAAGTAATGACTCTTTCAATTGCATATGTAACACGTTATGTTGAACAAATTCTTGCTATAACATGATGAAGCATATGAGCTTGTCTTTAACGAAGAATTGAATCTGATTAATTGATGAGATTTCTTTCGCTTTGAATGAGTCTTCTTGTTGATTTTATCTTGATCATGTGAGTTCTCATCTTGAAGTCGTTTTGACGACAAGACGTGTTCTTTTCACAGATTTGTTTTCAATCAAGCGATGTCGAGAAATAAAGTACAGATGCGATATAGAAAGTCGTATCAAAGCAACAGAGAAAGCAAACAACGAACACGTGCAATGATCGTGCTAGTAGAAAGATACTGTAAAACGTGTATGTTTCTGTCTCTATCTACAAGCCGCAATGACATCTATATGTACACTCGAAAAACGTTCTTCGACTCTTCTATCATTGATTCAGATTCCGACCTCTTCCCTCTTACTAACTATCTCGTGAGAATGATGCAAGCAGTCTCACGACATTCGTCTTTTATCTAATTAGTGATCGTTTCTTGATCACTACAGAAAGAATCAAGAAGAAAACAGAAAGAAAACAGCAAGAAAACAATCTATTCGTCAACGCTCGAGAAAACAGAAAGAATACAATCTATCATTAACGTTCAAGCAATTGCTCTCGAATGCTTTCATTCATTGTCTTTCATCGACTTAATATCATTCTTGACGCAGTAGAAATAGAATTTAGACTCATAGACTGCAATCTCTGTCTCTTTCATTCTTTCGTCAATTCTTCTCATCTGATTCAATGCAGATTTTCGATGAAATTCAACAAACTCTTTTACTTGCTTCAGATTCTGATCAAACAAAAGACTTCTCTCTTTCAACATCTTCATCGAATTTCAGCTTCAAAGATCTATCAGCGCGTTCGAAGTTGAACATACTTCTCAAATTTTCACGATGACAGAATGACGAAACGATACTCTCTCTTGTTTATCGTTTTCTAGTTCAGAAGAGATCGCATCGATGAGTCTTTGATCTCGTAGTGTGACGATCACTTCATTCTTAGTTTCACATTTTGCAATTTTCATGTTGACTTCATCTTTGAAGATCGCTGTGTGATAGATGAGCACTGCAATGCGTTGTTCGTCAGATTTATCTCTATTATCGTGTGATAGATGTGACATTCAGAAATGAACACTGTCTGCGAAGCAAGACTGATTCACTCATTTCAGATCTGATCTTCGCGAATCATTCTCATTGAACATCTCGAGTACTACGCAGTGAGTATACTCATTCGTTGCTAGATTTCGCTTGATCGCTTCTTTTCATCATTTTTTCATGCGAAGATGTAGATCAAGAATGAATTCATCGTCTTTGTCAATCGACTCGTCTGCAAACACTGCTGTGCTCTGAATTCGACTTTGTTCTCTATCACTCATCAAATCATTGACATTCAGATTCACATGTCTTATGAGTTCTGAATCGTTCTTGAAAGTGATCTTCATGAAATATGAGAAAGTCAGAAGATCGATTTCGTGATTCGATCGAAGAATCACAGTAATGAGATAGTACACTATATTCTGACGTACTAGTTGTTGCAACGTGATGTACATAGTCGTTCTCAATCAGTCGTGATTTGTAAGGTCTAAGTCATCTCTCTGATGTCATAAGTACATGTTTAGTTTCTCTTTTATCAAGACTCATGTATTGTCGTTCAATATTCAATCAAACACATTTGATAGCACTATTGCATCGTTTTTCTTTCACTTCTGATACTTGATCTTCTCTATGAACATGTTATGAATCAGAAACGTATCAATCTTGTAGTTCTGTGACATATGCGATCGTAGTCGAAATAGTTGTAGTGAGTCAGTGAAGCGAAAGAGACGACTATCTCGACGAAATCAGTCTGCGAAAGTGACATCGATTTTCACGAAATCTAGTCGAAATCTATAGTCGTATATGATATTTATATGATCAATAAGTATTTCAAACGACAGCTTATTCGTCAGTAGCTTGAGTCTATTTCTCAATCTCTGAAGATGTGAATGACACACAAACATTTCTTTATTCTTAGTTTTGAAGCGATATTCTCTCAGCAACTTCATTGTCACGATCGAAGATATCAAATCAAGATAATCGAGTCTCTGCTTTCATGTATGAGACATTCATATGCAAGAGCATGCTCTACTCTCTCTCATCTCTCAGATATTTTCGATGATTTGATAACGCGATCGTTGAACTTTCGATCGTACGCTTTCTATCGCTGTCGCAATGATAGCTTTCTCGCAGACACTCGCAGTATCACTCATTTCTGTTTCTAAGTTGTACTGTAAAAGAATCTTTTCGTTATTCATGACTACATCTAGCGAGAGAGCAAGTCTTTGCTCGTCATATTCTGCTAGCTTCGAGAACGTTGAAGCGATCGAGATAAGAAAATGAGAAGACATAAGAAGATGTACGCGTGATGTTCTTGAAGAATTTAACGACGTGAACGAAGCGATCGTGTCAGAAGAGATTGATGTGACAACTCTTGATGATTGACGAGATCTTATCATCAGACTTTGCATCGCTGACATTGATGAATTAAGATTTGAGATCATTACTACATCGCTTGCAATCAACATAAAGTGTGAATCTTCGTTCTTCAACACTATTGACGAGCGTCTTAATTGCAATGACAGTATTGATGATCTTGATCTTCTTTCAAAATCGAACTGCGAAGCTGCTGATGAGCTAAAAACAGTCTCAACATGATCTGTTTTCAAGATCATGTCGCTGATACACTCACATAGCAAGTCAGACTCTACTCGTCTTTAGTTCATGTGATCTAGCTTCTCGTTCATTAAAATAACTTCAATTTGATTCATGATCAATTTGTCGAAGTCTGTGAATTGTGAAAATGAAAAGATCAAAACTCGATCTCTGCTGACAATTGTCTGCATCGCTTTATGATATATTATCTGCTTCATTATTACTTTGATCAGATGCTTATTCTGAATTCTTGCGATGATTGCACGCATTTTATTCATCGCTTCTCTTTTTACTGAATACAATGAAGAATCTTTCTTTGAGATTCAAAGATTCAGTAGCTTCGAATTTCATCTGTTCATCATGATT
>JAABUV010001069.1_pt1 | contig 40271 bp, 30 predicted proteins | sample 5559971 | NCBI WGS metagenome assembly JAABUV01 (sample SAMN10711881, study PRJNA513362) | rock metagenome | isolation source: Antarctica rocks | place: Antarctica: Victoria Land, Knobhead nord | collected 2015-12-19 | reverse complement strand
CACGGGGGAGGCCCTTCGCGGTGCTGGGGATCTTGGTCGTGATCCAGTCCACCACGGGGCGGCCTCCCCTTCAACTCAAACTGTCAGGTCACCGAAGCCTGATCCAACACGCTTTGCGACAAAGCCAAAGAAGCTGCCCGGGGGCGATCCCGATCCCGGTGTCGGCGACGGAGAACCGGAGGATTAGCTCGTCGTCGAGCCCGGCCTCGGACTCCACCGAGACGACCACCTCTCCCCGTTCGGTGAACTTGATCGCGTTGCCGACCAGGTTGACGATCACCTGGCGGAGCCGGTTCGGGTCGCCGACCAGGGCGTCGGGAACACCGGGCGCGATCCGGCAGGCCAGCTCCAGCTCCTTGGCGTGGGCCCGCTCAGCGAGCGTCCGTATCGTCTCGTCGAGGGACTCGCGGAGGGCGAACGGCAACCGCTCCAGGTCGAGCTTGCCGGCCTCGATCTTGGAAAAGTCGAGGATGTCGTTGATCACCGACAGCAGCGCGTCGGCCGACGACTTGACCAGGCTTAGGTATTCGCGCTGGCGGGGCGAAAGTTTGGTGTCCAGGGCCAGTTCGGTCATGCCGAGGATCCCGTTCATCGGGGTCCGGATCTCGTGGCTCATGTTGGCCAGGAACTCGCTCTTGGCCCGACTGGCGGCCTCGGCGGCCTCGCGGGCATCCCTCATCTCGGTCACGTCGTGGCCGCAACCGATGATCCCGGCGACACCGCCGTCGGGCGAGATCCGGGGGACGCCCTTGCAGAGGATCCAGCGATATGTACCGTCGCTCCGGAGCAGTCGGTACTCGGCCTGAAAGCCGCTGACCGACTCGACGGCCGAACGATACGCGGAGGAAAGCGGGCCGATGTCCTCGGGATGGATCCGCGAGGCCCAGCCGTCGCCGATCTCCTCGGCCATGTCCCTACCGGTGAAGTCGAGCCAGCCCCGGCTGAACCAGGTCCGGCCACCATCGGGATCGCCCAGCCAGATCATCACCGAGGCGCCGTCGGCGAGGGTCCGGAACCGGGACTCGCTCTCGCGGAGGGCAGCCTCGTTCCGCCTCCGCTCGGAGTACATCCCGACCTGGCGGCCGAGCGAGGTCAGGACCTCGATCAGAGGGCCGTCGACCGGCTCTGGATCACGGGCCAGGAGGGCGACGACCCCGACGACTCCCGACTCGCCCCGGACCGGGAAGCCGAAGCCGTGGCCGAGCCCTGCGAGCCGGGCCAGGCCGGACCGGACGAAGTTCCCCTCGCCGATCAGGTCCTCGATCCAGGCCGGCTTTCCCGTCGACCAGATCCGGCCCGGGAGCCCCTCGCCCGGCCCGAAGGTGAGCCGCTTCGACGGCTCCGCGAAGGCCAGGCCGACCCGGGCCGTCGACCACCAGGCCCCGGTCAGCCGGAGAATCCCCGAGTCGGGGTCGACGGCCCAGTGCTCGGCCACCTCGACGCCGAGGTTCTCGCCGAACGACTGGAGGAGCCGGGGCATCGCCTCCTCCAGGGTCGCGGACTCGACCAGGGCCAGGCTCGCGGCGTGCTGGACCGCCAGCCGTCCCTCGGCGCGGCGGCGGGCGGTGATCTCGGACACGATCACGATCACGTTGGCCACAGCCCCCGAGGCTCCGAGGATTGGCTGGGCCTCCACCTCGGCCCAGAACTTCCGCCCCGACCGGGCGCGATGGAGCACCTCCACCCGGCACCCCTCGCCCTCGCCGAGGGCCGCCTGGAGCTGGGCGACGGCGACCGAGTCGGAAACCTCGCCGTAGAGGAATCGATCGGGGAAGCGGCCGACGACGTCCTCGGGCCCGTATCCAGTGATCCGGCCGAAGGCGTCATTCACCCACGCGACCCGCCCGTCGCCGTCGACGATGAACACCGCGTTGTGGGTCCGGCTGGCGACCAGGGCGAGCTTCCTCGCCTCGGCCTCGGTGGCCTTCAGGGCCGATTCGGTCCGGCCCCGGCGGCCGACCTCCAGCGCAATCATCCGGAACAGGAGTGCCAGGATCGTCAAACAGGACACCACTCCCGCCGCGAGGACGACGACCGTCCGCTCCCGGCTCCCCGATGCGTTGGCCGCCCGGCGAATCAATAGGGACTGCTCCTCGACCGCCAGGCCCGCGACCTTGCGGCGGATCCGCTCCATCAAATCCAGGCCCACTTCTTTCGCCATCAAGTCGCGGGCGGCGTCCGCCCCCCGGGCTTGGCGGGCCTCGATGCCCGACTCCAGGAAGGCGAGCTCCGCCTCGATCAACGGCCGGAGTTCGGCCAGCCTCCGCTGTTGGTCGGGGTTGTCCGAGGTCAGCAATCCCAGCTCGCGAAACCCGCCTCCGACGGCCGGGAGCGACCGCCGGTACGATTCCAGGAAACCCGGTTGCCCTGTCAGGGCGAAGCCCCGGCATCCCGACTCGGCGTCCTTGAGCAGCGAGAAGGACGAATCCAGCTTGCGGAGAACGATGTGCGTGTGATCCACCCAGTCGCCATCGGACGCGAAGTCCGACACGCAACGCAGCATGACGAAGCCCATGACGACCGTGATCGCCGCGACCAGGGCGAACCAGAGGGCGACCGTCCTTTCGAGCTGATGTCTCACGTCGAGCAATCTCGGCCGAGGGTTTCGACGATCCCAGGACTGGTCCCGGTCGAGGGCGGCTGCGTCCGTCGCGACGACCCTCGGCGAAAGTGCGCGCACCGGACTCGTACCCGGACTCATCCTAGGCCATGGCCGCCGCGGGTGAGAACTCGGGGGACTGAAAACCGGGCGGATTGGCCGGGGTGCGCCAGCGGATTCTGGCATACTTCTCCGACGGGGGTTACAACGGGTGATCGGACCGAACCTGCTTTGGAGGCCCACATCAACGCCGCCACCTTCGACGCCATCACCCCGCTGCAACGCCTGATCCTCGAGCGGGCCCCCCTGATGCTCTCTGAGGGCTGGGCCGGACTGTGCGACCCCTCGGGGCGAGGCTAGCGAAGTCGCCCGAACTGTCCGGGCACGCGGCCTTGGACGAGCTGACCGGCGACTTCGCGGCTCAGACCGGGCGGATGAATGACGCCCATCGACTGAACACGGGCCGGTCGATCGGCAGCGGGATGGTTAAGGGTGCGGCGAAGAACCTGATCGGCAAGCGATGGAAACCGAGGGGCGCCCGGTGGGTGGTCGGCAACGCCGATGCGATGGCCACCCTGTGCAGCCTGAGTGACAGCGATCACTGTGACCTCGACTGGGCCTCACCCAACGGAATGCCAGAATCCGCTGGCGCACCCCCCCACGGCTGACCCGGCCGTTCATCCTCCGCAACCTGATCTCCCTCAGGAAGCAGAAGCGGAAGGCGGTCGAGCAGGGGCAGGCCGCGGGCTGAAGCATCAGCCCCGCCCGGCCCGCGCCCGGTCGCCCCTGCGACGATGGGGGGAGCTACCCCGGATCGATCACTCCGGGGTGATCTGGACCTGGTCGATCAGGACCATGCAGTCGCCCGTGGGATTGAGGCCCTTGAAGGTGATGGTGTGCTTCCCGGGCGTGGTGGTGTTGGAGTCATCGACGAGGAAGGGGGCCGTGACGAAGTACGTATAGCCCGCCCCCTGCGATGGGGTGATCGTATCTCCCACCACGACCCCGTCGACGAGCACCTGGAACTGCTCCGGTGCGGTCTGATTGGAGCTGGCCCGCTGCGCCGCCCGGAACGAGATCCGGTAGGCCCCCGCCGCCCAGCCCGACACCGATTGCGAGATCGACCCCTGATCCTGGATGAAGGCGACCTGCGTGCCGTCCCCATTCACGCCGGACGTCGGCTCGCCCGAGGTCACGCCTGCCGTGTTGGTTCCCGAAACCCCGGTTCCGCTGCCGGTCGCGTTGGTGAACGTCCAGGGCGACCCGGCGGGGGCGGCCGTGAAGTTGCCGGGGTTGACGACGACCGATTCGAAGCCGGGGTCCAAGACCGTGGGGATCGTCTGCACCTGGAGCTGGATGCCGACCAGGTCCAGCAGGGCCATGCGGTCGCCTCCGGCCGGGTCGACCCCCTCGAAGGTAACGACGTGGCTGCCGGCGGTGACCGTGAACGGGGCCGTCGCGTAATTCGTGTAGGTCGCCCCCGACGGGGTGAAGGTGCCCACCAGGAGGCCATCGACGAGCACCTGGAACGATTCCAGAGTGGTGGCGGTCTGGGTGTATCGCTGGGCCGCAAGGAAAGAAATCGAGTAGGTTCCCGCTGCCCAGCCGGGCACCGACTGCGTGATCGCGCCGTCGTCCTGGATGAACGCGACCTGGGAGCCGTTAGGGGCCGATCCGTCACCCGTCGTGATGGCCGTTCCATTCCCCGAGACGCCGGTGCTGTTGCCGGAGGTGCCGACGAACGACCAATCCGAATAGAGGGGGTTGATCAGGTAATCACCCTGCGAGTTCGAGGCGGAGGGCGTCTCGAAGCTGGGGTCCTGGAGGGCGGGCACGACCAGGGCCTGGATCGCGTCGATGAAGACCATGCTGTCGCCGCTGGAGTTCACGCCCACGAAGGTGATGGTGTGCGACCCGGCGGCGACCCAGAACGGGTTTGTGGAGTAGAAGGCGTAGCCCGTGCCCGAGGGCGTGATGTCATAGATCACCGTGTTGTCGAACTTGACCAGGATCTCCTCGGGCGTCTGCTGGCCGGCCCGCTGCGCCGCCCAGAACGAGATCGTATAGTAGCCGGTCTGCCAGTTGGCGATCGTCTGCCAGAACGCGCCTATATCCTGGAGAAATGCGGCCTGCTTGCCGTCTGGGGCGGCGGGGGGGCTGGCAAACACCGTGGTGGTGTTGCTGAAGACGCCGGTGCTGCTGCCGGTCGGGCTGGAGTATTTCCAGTACGGGTCGGCCGGGGCGGCGGCGTAGCCAGAGGGGTCAGTGATGGCGATCGACTCGAAGCCTGGATCCACGATCGGGAGGGAGTTGAGGGGGATGATCGAGAGGCCCATGAGGTGGGCGACGGGGTCCCCGCCCGCCGCGATCAGCGTCAACGTCATGTGGCCATTGGCGACCGTCACCACGTACGACTTGGCCTGCGCACCGGCCCCCGTCGCCAGGTAATCCGCCCCTGAGCCGAAGTTGACCGAAGTGGTCGAGCTCGCGCCCGACTGAGCGCCCAGCGTCGGCGTCACCAGGTAAGCGCCGTTCGGGAGGTCGACCTGGAAGACGAGCGGCGAGCCAAAGACCTGGCCGGCGGCGGCATTGACATTGCTTGATGCTGGGGTGAATCCGTATCCCAGGCCGGAGGAATAACTCGTGAAGTTGGTCACCGAGTCGAACCCGGCCGCGAGCTGCTGGCCGCCCTGTCCGAAGAGGAAGCCCAGGGCGGCCTTGTGGGGGGCGATCTTCAGAGCTTGGATGTAGGCAAGGGGGAGGGGGTTGTTGCCCCCGTTCGTGCCCGCGTAGAGCCGGAGCCGCAATTGGCCGTCGACGACATCCACCAGGTAGGTCGGCGAGGCCTTCCCATTGGAAGCGAGCGAGAGTGCGTCAACCTGCCCATTCGTCGTGTCCTGGAGATAGACGCGAGTGAAGTCCATGGGGTTGCTGGCGCCGGAGCCGAACGTCGGCGTGACGTCGTAGGCGCCGTTGGGCAGGTCCACTTCGAAGGTCAGGTCGTTGGAGTAGATCGACCCGGGCAGCGCGTTGGTGTCGCTCGCGAGGTTGGCGAATTGAGTCCCCGGGGGGGTGGGTTGGCCATTGACCACCGCCGCGGTGCCGGCGGGCGCCGCGACAGAGCCGTCCCCGAAGACGAAAGAAAGGGGGCGGATCGACAGGGTCTCGATGGCCACGTTGTAGCTCGATTGCTTTGCGGCCAGGCTTTCGGCGATCCTCAGTCTCAGGCGGCCATCGACCACCACGGCCACGAACGGGCCGACCGCCACGCCTTGGTTCGACGCACCCGAGAGGGTTCCTAGTTGGATGCCCTGCAAGTAATACTTCGCATCGGATGGCATCCCGTCGGGAACGAGCGACGCGTTCACCAGGTAGCTGCCGTTGGGCAGGTCCACCTGGAAGGTCATGTCCGAGCCGTAGACCTCGGTCTTGACGTCGCCGCCGGAATTGACCTGGCCGTTCTGGTCGTTCGAGAAGGGGGCAACGAAGCCATAGGAGCGCATCGTGCCTTCCTGCGTCCCGGGGTCCACGGCCGTGAAGCCCGATGACGCAGGGGTGCCGAAGGGCACGAATTGGTAATTCAGCGGGGTGGTCGGGTTGGAGGGCGGTGCCACCGGGAGCAGCGGGGGGTTCACGACGGCGCTGGCCTCGTAGAGGGCGCCGTTGATCTCGGCGGCGTTCACGTCGACGTCCGTCGTTGGTGGTGTGACACCCGTCCACTGCACGTAGTTGCCCGAGGCTGTAATCACCAGGGTCCGGGGGTCGACGAAGTGCGCGGCCGAGGAGTCGTAGACGACGGAGCCGTTGTTGGTGAGTCGGGAGAAGGAACTGCTACCATTGATGCCGATGATGTCGGGGTCTGGGTACGAATATTGAAACGTATTGTTCGTCAAAGTCACGAAGCCGTAGGTCCGGCCGTAGGTCGTCGGAAGGCCTGTGTCCAAGTACATCTGGATGCCGCCGACCACGTTGATAATCGTATTGTGGTCGATGGTTGCGCTGACGACGCTGTAGGAGTCAGCCGCTGGGTAGGCGAGGCCATAGAATGCGCCATGGAGTTCAAATCGGATGGCCTGGCTCTGGAGGAGGTTTCCATTACCGTCGGTCTCGGAGCTTTGGTCTCCCTCGAAGGTGTTGCCGATGATCTGGGCATTGATGATCGTGGTGCCTAAGACGATCCCGGTCGAGATCGTCCCGCTCGTGTTGATGACGTTGTCGTTGATGCCAAGTTTGGAGTACGCGGGCGAGATGTCGAAGTCGAACGTGCCTTGAGGCAGGGACGAGGCGAGCAGGAAGTATGTAGTGTTCGGGGTGGGGGTCTCGCCCGAATTGAAAACCTGATGGACAGGAATGGAGGTGTCGGCGTTCGGTCCATCAAGGACCGTCAGGACCCCCCCACTCCCTTCGTAGAAGAGAGCCAGCTCGGCCGTAGGGATGGCGATGACCCGACGGTCATTGCCCGTCGAGCTGGACGACGACACGCCGACTGCCATCACGCTCCCCTCGAAGGTCTTGGCATAATCTTCGAAGAGGATCATCTCGGGATCGTTCCTCGGGTTCCCCGAGTAGTGTCTATTGGGGGTCGGGGCTGGTTCCCCGATGTTACCGACGCTAGCAATGCTGGCACCATCAGCATCAATGTGATTCGAGATGAGGTTGATGTTGTACCCGCCATTACTGGCGACGAAGAATCGATCGATGACTCCGTTCTGGATCGGGTTGAGATCGAAGGCTGTATTGTTGAAGACTGTGACGTCGTGGCCGCCACTGAGCGTGAACACGCCGAGGTTGAGGGTGCCCTGGACGGCCCCGAGGATATGGTTGTCGGAGATAGTCCAGGGGCCGAATTGGACGTGGATCGTCCCTCCATAGATCGTGTTACCCGTGATCGTGCCCGAGTCGTAGTCGCCCATCTCGACGGTCTCGACCGTGATGATCGACCCGTCAGCATTGCTGACACCGGTCGGGTCCGGATCACTACTCTTCTCAGCGCCATTCCGGCCGGACGGCACGAAGGGAGCCTGGATGTCGAGGTTCTCGATGTTGAGGTCGACCCGCGAATTCTGGCCTCCATGCTCCACGTCGCTGATGATCGCCGGTGCCTGGCCGGCGTTTCCCGTGAAGTTGACTGACGTGTTCTCGAAGCGGATCTTGAAGCGATTCAGCGTGATGTGGCTCGCGTTGAAATTGATGGCGCCCTGGAAGACGGACGCCATCGTGAAGTTGAGCGTGACGTTCGTGTCCGAACCCTGCAGGATCATCCCGGAATTGATGGTGAGCGATTTGTCGATTGTATAAATTTCGCCCGTGCTGCCGCCCGTAAGGGTGATGTTTTTATACCCCGCATCCAAGAGCGCTTGAATGTCGACCGTTTGCACCTGATTGGACACATCGGTGTATGTCACCATGTCAGGAGTGGTTGTGGGCGACACCATCAGTGTCGAAATGGTCGGGTCGATCGGTCCGAGGTCGCGGAGGTTGGGGTCGGTGTGGATACTGGCCGGAATCGCGACGTCCGTCACATACTCCTTCGACGAATACTCCTGCGACGAACCGACCAGTTGAAAGCGGAACGTCATCGTCGTGCCCGCCTCGTCCCTCTCGGCCGGGAAGGCGATGTCGGCAGTGGTATTGTTATTGGAAGGCGAGATGGTCATCGCCAATTCGGCGCGGCCGTGAGAGTCGCCATTGGCGAAGCCTGTGTTCCAATAGAACCCCGTAACGTCGGTCAAGACCGCCGCGGCGGTATTGATGACCGACCCGGCCGGCAGATTGGTGATGGTGATGTGGCCCTTGCCATCCGGGCTTTGCGGCTCAGCCGTTCCCGAGACGGTCACGAAGTCGAGTGCGGGCAAGGTCGGCGCGGGGTCGGCGAGGTTCTGGCTCAGGTTCGGGTCCGAGACGGGGATGACGAGGGCCTGGTCGACTTGTGGGGTATCGGTCGTGGCGGTGCGGTCGGATAGAGTATATTTATCAGTGAGCGATAGCGTAGAACCGTTCTGAAGCGTCAAATTCGACGTGGAACCCGTGTTCGGGTCGACGTACTGGACGACCGGGCTGATGTAGACGTCGATGACCTCGGTCGTCGCGCCTGAGCTGATCGGCTCCGGATCGATCGCGATGTTGGGTGCCGCCTGCGGGTTCGAGTCACCGCGCGAAATCTGCGTGCCGTAAGACCATTGGATGCTGCTCGGTTCCCCCAAGTTCTGGTAATTCGGAACGGTCGCTTGTATGTTCAGATAATTAAGAGAGGTCGCTTGGCCGCTCGGATCCAAAGGCAAGGAGAGTTTGAGTTCGATGTTCCTGTACCCGCCAGGCCCGATGGCGGCGGTCGGGCCGGAGAGGTCCAGGTTGCTGACACCGCTGTACTGGGCGGAAGAAGAGAGCAGGCTGCGGGACTCGAGGCGTTCGAAGAGGGGGCGGAGAGGAAACCTCGGCTTGGTGCGACCCATGGAGCGTATCCCAGCGAAGATGCACCTCCATGTGGCGGGGTAACTCCCATTCCCTCGGGAGGGTCGATCGAATCCCGGACAACTGATGACTCATCAAGCTGAATCTATGCTCAGGTATCTCGACTTCGCGACTCGGCGTACTCTATACAGGCAATCTCAAATTTGCAAGGCACTTTTTAGAAGAGATCAGATTTGCCATTGACCCCGGATGCACCGATTGATTCCGGCATTCCCGTAGGGCCGGGGGCGCCCTACGGGAAAATCGTCATCGTTTCGGGACCGTCCGCCGGCTCGCCGGAAACCTTTGCCGCAACCGAACGATTTTCTCCCATGTGATCGGCCCGTCACCGCTGCCGTCTCCGACGGATCGAGCGGAACCCGAGGAGAGAGGCGAGCAAGCCGAGCGTCACCACGGTCGTTGGCTCGGGCACCGGCGAGGCCGCGCCGAGGGCCACCGGGGTCAGCAGGTAGTCGTTCCCGTCCGAGCCGACGGCGATGATCCGGCCCAGGTCGTCGATCTTCACCGCCGAGGTCAACGACACGCCCGGGATCGTCGCGATGTAGTTGTTCAGGTTGTTCACGATCGATCCGGAGCCATGAGCTTGGCCGGTGGGGTCCGAGAATGCGGCGTAAGTACTCGTTTGCCCAGGACTCGTTTGACCGGGAGCGTATTGGCTCGTGCCGACGAACTGCCCTAGACTATTGATGTCTGCGACCGGCGGGCTGGTGCTCAGGAGCCCACCTTGGATGAACCATCCCATATTAATGCCTGAGAATGTTGGGAAGATAATAGTTCCTGCCTGGCTTGAGAGTCCGGTGTTGTAGCCGACCTGATGTGTGCCGTCCTGCATCGTGAGCAACTGGAAAGTCCCGTCAGCATGGACGGTCTGCACGTTGATCGAGTTGACGGGCGACTTATCGAATGCGTAGACGGCGCTTCCGTCGGCGTTGGCCAGGTCGTAGGCTTGCCCGCCTGCGTCGGCCTGGAGTTGATACCCGGGCCCCAGATCGGTCGTCGTGTAGATCGGGGCGGCCTCGGCCCGGGAGATGGCCAGGAGTCCCAGGAGCATCGTCGCATTGATCCGGACGTTCATTAAGGGTACATCCTTGTTTGGGACCGAGGGTCGAGTGAAGGTCGGGAGTTTCGGCGAGATCGTTTTTCTTGTCAACCCCGGATCTCGGCGGCCGGCTCCTCAGGGGTGCGCCAGCGGATTCTGGCATTCTTCTCCGACGGGGGTGACAACGGGTGATTGGACCGAACCCGCTCCGGAGGCCCACATCAACGCCGCCACCTTCGACGCCTTCACCCCGCTGCAACGCCTGATCCTTGAGCGGGCCCTGGCCCAGGAACTGGAAGCCACCGCCGGCTCCGCACCGGCAGGCCAGATCATCGACCGCTCCGAGTCGCTCTGGCTCGGCAACGGTCCAGAGTTCCTTCGCCGGGCCCTGATGGAAACCGACGGGCGTCCGGTGGGTGGTCGGCAACGCCGATCCGATGGCCACCCTGTGCCGCCTGAGTGACAGCGATCACTGGGACCTCGACTGGGCCTTACCCAACGGAATGCCAGAATCCGCTGGCGCACCCTCCGATTCTCGGGGCTCCCGGTCGGGCCCGATTTCGGCTATCCTGGGGTCCGGCCGAGCCCCGAGGACCAGGGATGACTGCCCATGGATGCCGAGCACCTGACCGCCGACCCGGCCGAGTCCGCCGGGCCGATCCGGGACTACTTCCGGGACGACCCGTCGCGGATGACGATGATGGCGGCCAGGAAGTTCGGCGTCCCCGAGCGGGCGGTTGTCGACGCCCTGGTCGGCCAGTGGCCGATCGCCCGGCTCCGCGACGACGCATTTCGCGAGCTGATGGATGAGCTGCCGGGCTTGGGGGTGATGCGGGTCTTCGTCCGGAGCCGGGCGGCGGTGATCGAGTCGGTCGGGGTCTTCGGTGGGTACAGCGAGACCGGGCCGTTCTTCAACGTCCAGACCGAGACGCTCGACATGCACATTCTCCACGCCGAGGTCGGCCCGATCTACTCGGTCCGGAAGGTCGGGCACGACTCGGACTTCGTGACCCACTCGTTCCAGTTCTTCGACAAGCTCGGCGACGCGGCCTTCAAGGCGTTCCTCTGGGAAGACTTCCCGAAGGTCCCGGCCGCGCGGGTCGAGGCGTTCCAGGAACTGACCCGACGCTTCGCCGCGCCTTGATCCGGGACGATGAGGGGGACCGATGGCGACCGGCGTCCCATTCCACGACCCTCGGATGCGCGGGTTCCGGTCGAGGACGTCCGTCGAGGCGGCGCTGGGGCTGATCGATCGGAGGGTCGACCGGCTCGGCCCCGAACGGGTTGGACTCCGGGACGCGTCGGGTCGGGTCCTGGCCGCCGGGGTGGTCGCCGGGGCCTCGGTCCCCGCCTTCGACCGGGCGGCGATGGACGGCTACGCGGTCCGGGGCGAGGAGACCTTCGGGGCCGACCCGTACACCCCGATCGCCTTCGAGCTGATCGGGCGGGTCCGGCCGGGGGGCGATCGGGGCCTGTTCGTCGGGCCGGGGCAGGCCGCCGAGATCGCCACCGGGGCCCCGATCCCGCCGGGTGCCGACACGGTGGTCCGGGTCGAGGCGACCGAGTCCGACGGCCGGACCGTCCGGGTCTCCGAGCCGACCGCGCCGGGCCGCCACGTGGGCCGGGCCGGCGAGGACATCGTCGGCGGGACGGCGGTCCTGGCGGCGGGCCGGGTCCTCCGGCCGCAGGACGTGGGCCTCCTCAGTGCGATCGGGTCGGGGACGGTCGAGGTCGTCCGCCGCCCGGGCGTGACGATCCTCGTCACCGGCGACGAGCTCCTGGCGGCGGGGACTCGGCCGGCTGGGAGCCGGATCGCGGACGCCAATTCCCCGATGCTGGCGGCCCTGGTGGCCCGGGACGGGGGGCTCCCCTCGGTCGTCGGCCCCCTGCCCGACGACCGGGACCGGATCCGATCCTCGATCCTCGGAGCGGCGGGCTCGGCCGACTGCCTGCTGATCTCGGGCGGGAGCTCGACCGGGCCGGAGGACCACGCCCCCGGGATCGTCGCCGAGCTGGGCGAGCTTCCCGTCCACGGCCTCGCGATCCGGCCGGCCAGCCCGGCGGGCCTGGGGTTCGTGGGGGGCGTACCGGTGGTCCTCTTGCCGGGCAATCCCGTCAGTTGCCTCTGCGCCTACGACTTCATCGCCGGGCCGATCGTCCGCCGGCTCGGGGGTCGCCCGCCGTCCTGGCCCTACCGGCCGACCGAGCTTCCGCTGGCCTACAAGCTGGCGTCGGTCGTCGGCCGGGTCGATTACGCGAGGGTCGCGGTCTCCCAGGGCCGGGTCGAGCCGATCGCCATCAGCGGGGCCTCCATCCTCTCCAGCACCACGCGGGCCGACGGCTTCGTGGTCGTCCCCGCCGACCTCGAAGGCTACCCTGCCGGGGCGGTCGTGACCGTCTGGCTTTACGACTGAGAGGCGATCCGGAAACATCTCCGGGACCTGGCAACGATTGATGACCAATGGACGATGGTTGATGGGCGAGAAATCCAGGACGATTTCCCCGGAGCCGGCATTGCATGTCGCCCCGCTTATCGACCATCACTCATTGGCCATCAACCATTTTCGGTCCCGGATCGCCTCTCAGAGGCGATCCGGAAACATTTCCTAAACCTGTCAACGAGCGATGACAGATGTGCAATGGTTGATGAAATAGGAATTCCCGAAGATTACCCGGCATCGGCGTTGAATGCCGCCCCGTTTATCGACCATCACTCATTGGTCTTCAACCATTTTCGATTCCGGATAGCCTCTCGGTTCAGGGGCCGCCCGACTCGTCGGGCTTCACCCGATCGGGCGCCAGGCTCCCGACCGCGACCGGCTCGGCCGGATCGGGGTCCGACGCCCGGGGCTTGGGCCCGACCCGGTCGTAGGGGAAGAATCGCTTGAGGTCATTGATGGGCTTTTCGAGGAACCGCCAGGACAGCGACGCGAGGGCGACCGAGACCGCCGTCACATAGCAGAACTGGAGGGGGCCGGGTTCGGCCGGGAAGCCCACCCGCACGCCGGTCCTCGCCTGGACCCAGCCGATCAGCCAGGGGACGGTCAGGTGGATCACGTAGATCCCGAAGCTGATCTTCCCCAGGTAGAGCAGGGGCCGGGACTCCAGGACGGCCTTGGCCGCCCCGCCGAATCCGTCCGAGGCCCGGTTGATCAGCCAGACCGAGACCAGCGTGAACCCCGTATAACGGAGCGCGATGGGCAGTCGGAAGCCGACATGCTGAATCTCGGCCGCCGTCACCGCCGCCAGGATGGCCAGGCCGACCCAGAGCGAGGCCGCGCAGAATCGATCCCGGGTCCGCGTCGGGGTGATCCCGCCCTCGCGGAGCAGGGCCAGCAAGGCGCCCATCCCCAGCCCGTCGAGGCAGGATGGCGGGAGGACCCGGGCGTAGTGGAAGTTCTCGATCAGGCTGAGCATCGCCAGCCGGGACAGGGGGGCGACCACCACCATCGCCGCCGCGATCGCCACGACCATCCGCCGGGGTGCCAGGAGGACGACGGTCGGCCAGATCAGATAGAATTGCTCTTCCACCGAGAGCGACCAGAAGTGGGCGAACGGCAGCGCCTGGCGGCCGGGCAGGATCTCGGAGAGGTTCGCGACGTGCCCGAGATACCAGCCCAGGTTCGCGCGGACCCCGGGCAGGTCCATCAACGCCGCGACGATCAGGATCGAGTAATAAAGGGGGAAGATCCGGAGCATCCGCCGGACGTAGAATGCTCTCCAGGCGTGCCTGGTGTCGTCCCAGACCCCGCCGGCATCCCCCTTCGCCTTTAAAAGGATCCCCGTGATCAAGAAACCGCTGAGCACGAAGAACAGCCAGAGCCCCATCAGGCCGACCGGGAAATGGAGGGCCTTGCCGAAGTCCGAGAAGTGCTCGGCGATGACCGAGATCGCGGCGATGGCCCGGAGGCCGTCGAGCTGGACCAGGTGATTCCTGGAGGCGCTTCGGGCCGGATGGGTCGGGGCGTCGGGTGCGATCATAAGGTGCGGGGCGGACGGGCCATCGGATCCGGCGGGGTTTGGGCGAGTCGGGCCCATCCTAATGATCCGGCTCGATCCGATCAAACTCTTTCCCGGCCGTGCTTCCGCGAATCATCATGCGATCTCGGGCCATGGTGGGGACCGACGATTCCCTCGAAGACCCCGAAGGCCCGGAGCGAGCCCGACCTTGGCACACGAGCAAGAGCAGTTCCTGGAAGTGATCGACCGCGACGAGGCCGAGCGTCGCTGGTGGCTCGCGATCCGCCCGGAGGCCCTGGGGCCCGAGCGGGTCGGGCTCTCGGGGCTCCTGGGTCGGGTCCTGGCCGAGGACGTCCCCGCCGGGGTCGACGTCCCCGCCTTCGACCGCTCCAACGTCGACGGCTTCGCGGTCCGGGCCGAGGAGACGTACGGGGCCTCGGAGGAGGAGCCCCGGGCCTTCCGGATCAACGCCGAGGAGGTCACCACCGGCACCGAGCCCCGGGGCCCGGTGAATCCTGGCACAGCCTCCTCGATCGCGACCGGTGCCATGCTCCCGCGCGGGGCCGACGCCGTGGTGATGGTCGAGCATGCGCGGGTCGACCCGGCGTCGGGCCGCCTGCTGGTCTTCCGCTCGGCCGCCCCGGGATTGGGGGTCAGCTTCGCCGGGACCGACATGTCCCGGGGCGAGCTGGTCCTCCGCCGGGGGTCACGCCTGACCTCGCGCGAGACCGGCGTGCTAGCCGCGATCGGCCGGGACGGCGCCGAGGTGGTCCGCCGGCCGAGGGTGGCGATCCTCTCGACCGGCGACGAGATCGTCCGGCCCGGCTCGCCGCCCCGGCCGGCCTCGGTCTTCGACTCCAATGCCACCATGCTCGCCGACGCCGTCCGCGAGCTGGGCGGCGAGCCGGTGATGCTCGGGATCGTCGGCGACGACGGGCCCGGCCTGGAGGCGGCGCTGGGGCTCGGGCTGGCCTCCGACCTGGTGATCCTCAGCGGGGGGACCAGTAAAGGCTCGGGCGACCTGTCCTATCGGGTCCTGGCCCGGCACTCGCCGGGGATCGTGGTCCACGGCGTCGCGCTCAAGCCGGGCAAGCCGATCTGCCTGGGGGCGGTCGGCCCGACGCCGGTGGCGATCCTCCCGGGGTTCCCGACCTCGGCCATCTTCACCTTTCACGAGTTCGTCGCCCCCGTGATCCGTCGGCTGGGCGGCCATCGGGCCGAGGCCCGCGAGTCGACCCCGGCGACGCTCCCGGCGCGGGTCAACAGCGAGATCGGCCGGACCGAATATCTGCTCGTCAACCTGATCGAGGGTCCCGAGGGGCCGACCGCCTACCCGATGGGCAAGGGCTCGGGCTCGGTGACCGCGTTCGCCCGCGCCGATGGCTTCGTGACGATCCCCCGGGACCGCGAGTACCTGGAGGCCGGCGAGCGGGTCGAGGTGGTCCCGCTCGGCCGGGGGCTGGAACGGGCCGCCCTGGTCGCGATCGGCTCGCACTGCGTGGGCCTGGACTGGATCCTCGGGCGGGTCGTCGCCCTGGGCTTCCCCGTCAAGTCGCTCTGGGTCGGATCCCAGGGGGGCCTCCTGGCCGCCGCCCGGGGCGAGTGCGACCTGGCGGGCGTCCACCTGCTCGACCCGGCCACCGACATTTACAACCGCCCGTTCCTGCCGCCCGGGGTCCGCCTCCTCCCCGGTTACGGCCGGATGCAGGGGATCGTCTACCGCCCGGGCGACCGCCGGTTCGAGGGGGCCGGAGTCGCCGAGGCCATCGACCGGGCCATCGGCGACCCCGATTGCCGGATGGTCAACCGGAACCGGGGGAGCGGGACCCGGGTGGTGATCGACGCCCTGCTCGGCGGGCTCCGGCCCTCGGGTCACGCGGTCGAGCCCCGCTCGCACAACGCGGTGGCGGCGGCCGTCGAGCAGGGCCGGGCCGATTGGGGCCTGGCGATCGCCCCGGTCGCCGCCTCCTACGGCCTGGGGTTCCTCCCCGTCCGGGCTGAGCGCTATGACTTCGCCATCCCCGAATCCCGCTGGGACCGCCCGGCGGTCGCGGCGTTTCGGTCAGTCCTGGATCTGGCGGAGACCCGCCGGGCGCTGGAGAGGCTTGGATTCCTGATCGAAGGGGGCGAAGGCGAGGCCTCGAATCCCTCCGAGCCGGTTTGACCGGGCTCCCTTCCCGGTGCCGCCTGCGAGCCGAGCGCAAAGGGGGCTTCCGAGGGATGGCAGGCATCGTCGCGGGTCAAGGTTTTGCCGGGATCGCCGATTTCTGATACGATCCTGTCCGACCGAAGTCGAGTGGGACCTGGTGCGGGCGAAATCAGATCCAAATAATCGTGGATGAAAATGGATAGCTCCCCTCCGACTCGGCGATGGTGGGAGCAACTGACCGCCCGCCTGAGCGGAACGGATGAAGTGTCCCGGAAGGCCGACGGTCGGATCTCGAAGTTCCTGGCCGGAAATCTTCCATGAATGCCGGAAGGTCCCACCCGATGACGGTCCCGGGCGCGGTCGTGCTTTGTGGCGGGCGGAGCCGGCGGATGGGGCGGCCGAAGGCGTGGCTGCCGTTCGGGCCGGAGCTGATGCTCCAACGGGTGGTCCGGCTGGTCGGCGAGGTGGCCGGGCCGGTCGTGGTCGTCGCCGCTCCGGGGCAGGATTTGCCGGAACTCCCTTCGGGGGTGACGGTCGTCCGCGACCCGGTGGCCGACCGGGGGCCGCTCCAGGGGATCGCGGCGGGGCTGGCGGCGCTGCCGGATTCGGTCGAGCTGGCGTACGCGACGGCGACCGACGTGCCGTTCCTCCGAGCCGCCTGGGTCGCCCGGCTGGTCGAGCTGATCGGCGAGCATGACCTGGCGATTCCCGATGTCGGCGGCTTCCTGCACCCGCTGGCCGCCCTGTATCGCCGGTCGACCGTCCTGCCGGCGGTGGAATCTTTGTTGAAGGCGGACCGGCTCCGGCCCGTCTTTTTGCTCGAAGCCGTCCGGGGCCTGGTGCTCGGGGCCCCGGAGATGGCGGCGGCCGATCCCGACCTGGCGACCCTCCGGAACCTCAACGGGCCCGAAGATTATCGCCAGGCCCTGCTCGACGCCGGCTTCGAGGCGCCGCCGGACGGGCCCGCGCCGGGGTGATGCTTGATTTCGCCGGATCCAATGGATTAAGATCCCCTTGATGAAGGTAGGAAACCCTCGGCCCGAGGGACGACTCTCGCCGTCGAGTCGACCGCCGGAGGGATGGTCCCTGATCGGACCGGGGGCCGATCCTTTCGGATCCCGGGCCTTGCCGAGCCCCGAACAGGAAGACGCGGCATGGAGGCGCGATCGACCCCCGGCCGCCCCCGACGGCCGGGATCCAGGCGATGGGGACGACCGTGAGGCACGCCTCCCGGGGCCGGGCCGGGTCGCGCCTCGGGCGATACCGGGGGCCGGGCCCTTGGCGGGAGACTCCGGGGCTTTACAATAGGATCTGGACGAGACTTCGGCGAGGATGGCCCGTGAAACCGACCGCTCCCGGGGCCCGCCGGCCCGGTGGCCGTCCGACTCGAACCGGCCTCGAACGAGGGGCTGACTGCCGTGGAGGCGCGACCCGTCGAACCCCGCGTGGCGTAAGATCCTTGCACAGCGAGACGTTGAGAAGAGTCCCAGATCGGGGATGGCCCCGGTCGCCCCGTCGGAGTCGACCGCATGTATGAGCGCTTCACCGACCGTGCCCGCAAGGTGATGCAGCTGGCCAACCAGGAGGCCCAGCGCTTCAACCACGAGTACGTCGGAACCGAACACGTCTTGCTTGGCCTGGTCAAGGAGGGCAGCGGCGTCGCCGCGAACGTTCTCAAGAACCTTGACGTGGATTTGCGGAAGATCCGGGTCGAGGTCGAGAAGATCGTCCAGTCGGGCCCCGACATGGTCACCATGGGGAAGCTCCCCCAGACCCCTCGGGCCAAGAAGGTGATCGAGTATGCGATCGAGGAAGCCCGCAACCTGAACCACAATTACGTGGGGACCGAACACCTCCTGCTGGGCCTCCTGCGAGAGCAGGAGGGCGTGGCCGCCCAGGTGTTGATGAACCTCAATTTGAAGCTGGAAGAAGTGCGCGAGGAGGTGCTCAACTTGCTCGGTCACGGGATGGATGCGGGTGGTGGTGGCGAGGGGGGAGAGCGCGCCGCCGCCAAGGGTGGCAAGTCCAAGACCCCCGCCTTGGACTCTTTCGGTCGCGACCTGACCGACCTGGCCCGGCAAAACAAGCTGGACCCGGTCATCGGCCGCCAAAATGAAATCGAGCGGGTGGTCCAGATCCTCTCGCGCCGTCAGAAGAACAACCCGGTGCTGCTGGGCGAGGCCGGTGTGGGCAAGACGGCGATCGTCGAGGGCCTGGCCCAGATGATCATCGAGGGGAACGTCCCCGAACTGCTCCGCGACCGCCGGATCGTCGTGCTCGACCTGGCGATGATGGTCGCCGGCACGAAGTATCGCGGCCAGTTCGAGGAGCGGATCAAGGCCGTCATGAACGAGGTCCGCCGGGCCAAGAACACGATCCTCTTCATCGACGAGCTGCACACGCTGGTCGGGGCCGGCGGGGCCGAGGGGGCCATCGACGCCTCCAACGTCCTCAAGCCCGCCCTGGCCCGCGGCGAGGTTCAGTGCATCGGCGCCACCACCCTCGACGAGTACCGCAAGTACATCGAGAAGGACGGGGCCCTGGAGCGCCGGTTCCAGACCATCGTGGTCGAGCCGCCCAACAAGGCCGAGGCCCTGGAAATCCTCCGAGGGCTCCGCGACCGCTACGAGGCCCACCACCGGGTCCAGATCACCGACGAGGCCCTGGAGGCCGCCATCGAGATGTCCGACCGGTACATCACCGGCCGGTGCCTGCCGGACAAGGCGATCGACGTCATCGACGAGGCCGGCGCCCGGGTCCGGCTCAAGGCGATGACCCGCCCGCCCGACCTGAAGGATCTCGACGACCAGATCGAGCGGCTCAACCAGGACAAGGAAGAGGCCGTCGCCAACCAGGACTTCGAACGCGCCGCGGCCCTCCGCGACCAGGCCGACAAGCTCAAGAAGAAGAAGGAGACGATCAACCGCGAGTGGCGCGAGCGCTCCAAGGAGGTCGACGGGACCGTCGACGAGGAGGTCGTGGCCGAGGTCGTCAGCAAGATGACCGGCGTCCCGCTCACGCGGTTGGAGGCCGAGGAGACCGCCCGCCTGATCAACATGGAGAAGGAGATCCAGAAGAAGGTGATCTCCCAGTCCGAGGCGATCAAGCGGATCAGCCAGGCCGTCCGCCGGAGCCGGGCCGGGCTGAAGGACCCCAAGAAGCCGATCGGCTCGTTCGTCTTCGCCGGGCCCACCGGGGTCGGCAAGACCCTGCTGGCCAAGAGCCTCGCCGAGTTCATGTTCGGCAACGCCGACGCCCTGATCCAGATCGACATGTCCGAGTACATGGAGAAGCACAACGTCTCGCGGCTCATCGGCGCCCCGCCGGGCTACGTTGGCTACGAGGAGGGCGGCCAGCTCACCGAGAAGATCCGCCGCCGCCCTTATGCGGTGGTCCTGCTCGACGAGATCGAGAAGGCCCACCCCGACGTCTACAACATGCTCCTCCAGATCATGGAAGAGGGCCGGCTGACCGACAGCTTCGGCCGCAACGTCGACTTCAAGAACACCATCATCATCATGACGACCAACGCCGGGGCCGAGACCGGCGCCACCCACTCGTTCGGCTTCCCCGGGAGCCGCGACGACGCAAAGTCGTATGAGAAGATGAAGGAAGACTTCACCGGCGCGATCCAGAAGTACTTCCGGCCCGAGTTCCTCAACCGGCTCGACGAGATCGTCGTCTTCCACAGCCTCAACCGCGACAACCTCAAGGTCATCATCGACATCGAGCTGGCCAAGGTCCGGGGCCGGCTCCGCGACCGGGGCCTGGAGCTGACCCTGACCCCCGAGTCCGAGGAGTTCCTGATCGACAAGGGGTTCAACCCCGAGTACGGGGCCCGGCCGCTCCGCCGGTCGATCGAGAACCTGATCGAGGACCCCCTCTCCGAGGACATCCTCAGCGGCAAGTACAAGGGGAGCGACACCATCGCCGTCCGGGCCGAGGGGGAGGGCAAGGACAAGCACCTCGTCTTCGAGCCGATCAAGAAGGGCGAGGAGCCAACCCTGGCCGGAGTCGGCGCCGAGCCGGCCGCCGGCAAGCCCAAGTCCTGAGCCGGCCGCCGGATCGCCGGGCACGACCCCGAGGCGGGGCGGGAACTCAACCCGCCCCGCCTCGTTTTGCTCGCCTCGCCTGGTTCATCGGGAGGAACCGCCATGCCCCGATGGTTTCGACCGGCCTTCTCGCTCCGCTGTTAACTTCCCCGGTAAATGTCACCTTTTTTGTCCCGCTATTTGTCACCCTCGGCCGTTGACGATCGGGGTTCCCAGTCTTACCGTGTTCGTTCATGCATGATACGACCGGACACCCTGAACCTGTTCCCGTCTCGTTGAGCGACCTGCCCAACGAGGCCCGGTTGCATGTCCTCGCCCGGATCTGGTTCAGCGGTGAGCGAGGGTTGAGTGGGATGGCTTGATAACAGTCGCTTTGGCCGCAGCCAAATTATCCCCCAGGGCTCTCCGAGTTCCCCACGGTTTTTTTGTGCAACTCATCCGGCCCTGAGCGGTCAGAAGCCGATTTGGTATAGAGTTGCCGAGTTCCGAAGCACTTGGAAATCCAGCCGGCTGGAACCCCGATGAGCCAACCCAGAAAACATCCTATGGCCGACACATTAATAATATCGAATGAGGGATGATCTACTTGGGGCGTAAGTATCCAAGCTGCGAGCAGTGGCGCAAGAAACACGAAAGGATGGCGCATCGCCCCTATGCCATAGATGGCTGCGACGAAGGACGCGACGGGGATCACGACGCGCTTGTCGGTGACCCCGTTATGACGATAAGGATTCGAGGCGATTAGTGAAACGAAAGCGGCAATTGCCACCGCTGTCATGATCCGGCGCACCGTGATTCGCACGCGAGCCAGTCGCACCCCAGTGCCCTTCTGACGAAGTCGTTGATGACTGCGATTAGAATTGATCTGCAAGACAAATTGTGAGCGTTGTATTCGATCGTTTAATCGCAGTATTTCATATGGTAAAATATTAATTTTATTTTGGGTTAATTCCACCTCCGAGTTTAGAACCTTGACCAACTTGATTTGGGTGATTCTGTTCCCAATACCATCGGTCTCCTGGGCCTCCTGAAGTCGAGCAGACACTTTGCGCCCTGTTGAGCAGGTCGTCATGGAACTGCGTGTTGTTAAACAGAGTGTTGCCCAGGCTCTGAAGGTTTGCGGCGTTGTTCGGGTCCCAAGGGTCCGGCGACATCAGGGGGCCGACGAATTTGACGTAGAAATAGCCGTCGACCGCCCCGGAGTCGTGGCTCAGTTCGTGAAAAAGGATCCAAGGGTTGGACGACCAGGACGAACTGTCGTTGAGCCAGATGGTATTGTTGAACCATCCTGGGATGTGCTGACCGCTATCACCCTTAGGGTTCGGCGAATGGGTAAGATATAGCGGGGTGGTTGACGCGAGTTGGTTGGCCATCTCGTTGAGAATTGCCAGCAGGTCGTTCAGCTTTGATCCGATGGCTCGCGCTTCGCACGGCGTCAGCGACGCCTGGAACGCTGAGATTTGGCCTATGTTCGCCGTGATCATCGTCGAGTACTGCGTGAGCTGAGCGTTCACCGCAGCCATCTCGGCGGGAGTCCAGGGGTTCGTGGACCATGTCGTCGTGAAGATAATTTTGTAAAGGCCGCTGGGGTCGAACGCATTGGTCGGTTCATTGCCGACGTAACGGTAGAGATTCGCGTCCTCACCTTTGAAGGCGATGGGATCCTCGGTGATGAACCGTCCAATGGTCGGGTCGTACGACATGAAAAATCATCTCCTAGTTGAGGACGCAACGCACCACTTGTTCGACTTCCGCGATTGGCTCATCCAGCAGGCCCTCAAGCACTTCGAGGGCGATGACGTCTCGTTCGATCTCGATCGGTAGGCCAGGATAACGACGCCGAGATGGAAAATAAATCCTCAACTTCGGCGTGGCCAAGGGAATTCTTCGATTCAACGCCTCGCGCCGCTGCTTGAGCAGCCCCCAAAGGCAGATGTCGAACAGGCGGTCATCCGTCACGATCGAGCACGCCGTGGCGAAGCAATCGACCGCCTCCTTGAGCCGGCCATTGGCTCGCAGGTTGTGGCCCCGCTTCGACCATGCATGGGCGACCTCCTCGCGCGGCGTCAGAGAGCGGAGGAACTTGGTCTCGGTCTGCCACTTCGTCCCTCGGATATCGACCGGCCAGGTTAGATAGTGCTCGTCAGGGTGCGTGTTGAGCCCCGTCTGGTTGATCTCGACGTTGAACCGCTCCCCGGCCGGGTCCTCCCACCGCGCGAAGAGATGGCGGGCCGTCTTGACCAGCCTCAGCGGGTAGCCGAGACGCCGGCCCACGGCGACTAACAGCACCGGGAGCGAGGCGCACGTCCCGCCGCGGCCCTCAATGATGCCGTGTATGAAGTCGTCGCGGGAGTCGGTGGACTCGTCGGGGTCGTCGATCCGCTCCTGGTTGTAACGGACGCCCAGACCCCGCCAGAGGACGTTCATCATCGCCACGACGCGGAAGATGCCCTCGGAGTTCTCGTAGGGTCCGGGGCTCCGCCGGAACTGTTCGATGGTCGCATCGGTCTGATGCCGCACCCATGCGGCGGCGTGATCCGCCCAGACGAGGCAGGCCGGGATGTCGAACCGCTCGGAGCCCGGCAGGCCCACGGCGCAGGCCAGATCGACCGCCGCCAGGTCGAAGCGGGCCAGTTCCTCGTCCGAGGGGTTTCTCAGCTGCTCCAGGGTCAGCACATCTCAGGACCTTCGGGTCGGGATGCCCAGCAGATCAACGACCATGATAAGGATCGGTCGGTGGGCAGAGCAAGAAAGGAGAAAGGAGGAAAGGCTCAATCGGGTCGGCCGGTCGGGATCCACCTTTGCAGGGGCGGTGCGGGCCGCTACAATGTTCGATTCACTCCCCCGGATCGGCCGGCCGATGATGCCATCGTCGACGATGGCGGCCCGGCGGGCCCGCGAGTCGGAGGGTGTTTCCGAGGATTCCGATGATCATCGTGCTCAAGCCGCATTCGACCCCGGAGACGATCCGGCACGTCCTCCAGCGGATCGAGGAGTTGGGGTTCACGCCCCACCTCAGCCAGGGGGTCGCCCGGACGATCATCGGCGTCATCGGCGACGAGGACCGGCTCCAGGCCGAGCCGCTCCGGGCGATCGAGGGGGTGGAGCAGGTGGTCCCGATCTTGAAGCCCTTCAAGCTCGCCAGCCGCGAGTTCCACACCGAGGATTCGGTCTTCGACATCAAGGGCGTCAAGGTCGGCGGCGGCCACCTGATGATGATCGCCGGCCCCTGCGCCATCGAGTCCGAGGAACGCCTGGTCGAGATCGCCGCCAAGGTCAAGGAGGCCGGGGCCAACGTCCTCCGGGGTGGGGCGTTCAAGCCCAGGACCAGCCCGTACAGCTTCCAGGGGATGGGCGAGGACGGTCTGAAGATCCTCAAGGCCGCCGGCGAGCGGTTCGGGATGCCGGTGGTCACCGAGGTCATGGACCCCCGCCAGGTCGACCTGGTCGTCGATTACACCGACATCATCCAGATCGGCGCCCGGAACATGCAGAACTTCGACCTCCTCAAGGAGGTCGGCCGGACCCGGACCGCCGTCCTCCTGAAGCGGGGGATGTCGGCGACGGTCAAGGATCTGTTGATGTCGGCCGAATACGTCCTGGCCCAGGGCAACATGCGGGTGATCCTCTGCGAGCGCGGGGTCCGGAGCTTCGAGGACTCGACCCGGAACATGCTCGACCTCTCGATCGTCCCCAACGCCAAGGGGCAGAGCCACCTCCCGATCATCGTCGACCCCAGCCACGCGACCGGTCGGCCCGACCTGATCCCGGCGATGGCCCGGGCCAGCGTCGCCGCCGGGGCCGACGGGGTCCACATCGAGGTCCACTCCTGCCCCGAGAAGGCCCTCTCGGACGGCCCGCAGGCCCTCCTCCCCGATCAATACGCCCGGCTGATGGACGAGATCCGCCAGCTCGCCGAGGTTCTGGGCAAGACCATCGACGCCACCGAAGGGGTCTCCGTCTGATGCGCACCCTGTTCGTCGCCGGCAACTGGAAGATGAACCCGGGGACCACCGAGGCCGCCGTGGCCCTGGCCGAGGCCGTCAAGGCGGGCGTGGGCCAGTCGGTCGAGGTCCGGGTCGCGATCTGCCCGCCGACCGTCTTCCTCCACAGGGTCGATCCCATCCTGGCCGGCTCGCCGATCGGCCTGGGCGCGCAGAACATGAACGCCAAGCCCGACGGGGCGTACACCGGCGAGATCTCGGGCGCGATGCTCGTCGACGCTGGCTGCACCCACGTCATCCTAGGCCACTCCGAGCGGCGGCACGGCCAGGGGGAGACCGACGACGCGGTCAACGGCAAGCTCCACGCCGCCCTCGCCGCCCAGTTGATCCCGATCGTCTGCATCGGCGAGACCCGGCTGGAGCGCGAGTCGGACCTGACCGAGGACGTCGTCGGCCGCCAGCTCGAACACTCCCTGGCCGGCCTGGGCCCCGAGCCGATGGGCGGCGTGGTCCTGGCCTATGAGCCGGTCTGGGCGATCGGGACCGGGCTGACCGCCACCCCGGAGCAGGCTCAGTCCGTCCACGCCTTCATCCGCCGCCGGCTCGAATCCCGATTCGGCCAGGCGACCGCGGCCCGGGTCGTCGTCCTGTATGGCGGGAGCGTCAAGGCCGACAACGCCGCCGAGCTCCTGGCCTGCCCCGACATCGACGGCGCCCTGGTCGGCGGGGCCAGCCTCAAGCCGGCCGACTTCCTCGGCATCATCCAGGCCGGGCGCGAGGTCGCCGCTGGGGGCAAGGGCTGAACGGATTCCCGGACGAACCCATTATTTCCGATGTCAGATGTCAGTAGGAGTTACGCAGTTGATCGCTTATGTACAGTAGGCGTTCGGCTCGTCTTCTTGCCTCATTGACGGCAGGCTGCCTATCTTGTGCAGCGAGCAAAATGCACCTACTGGACAAAGGCCATCAACTGCGTCACTCCTGGTCAGATTCCCGATGATGGATGCGGTTTGATCGATTGCTTGATTTGCATTGATCCGATCCTGAAATCCGAGACTTTGACATCTGAGTTCGCGACCCAAGGACCCCGACCGTGCAGTTCCTCAACGTCCTGCTCTACATCCTGCTGGCGATCTCCTCGTTCTTCCTGATCTGCCTGGTCCTGATCCAGCGCGGCAAGGGGGGCGGCCTGGCCGGCGCGCTCGGCGGAGCCGGCGGGTCGAGCGCCTTCGGGACCAAGGCCGGCGACGTCTTCACCCGGGTCACCATGATCTCCGCCGGGGTCTGGATCGCCCTGAACATGTTCCTGGTGGTCCTCTCGAACCGGCGGACCTCGGCCTGGTCCACCGACACCCCGGTCTCCAAATCCAGCTTCGAGCCGAACAAGGGGGGGACCGGGTCCGGCTCGGGCACCGGGACCGACAAGGCGGGTCTGCCCGACGCGGGCCTCGACAAGGGCCCCGGGATCCCCGCCCCCAAGGCCAGGACCGGTGCCCCGGCCGTCGAGGTCTCCGGCGGCTCCCCCTCCGCCCCGGTGCCGATCGCCCCGCTTCCAGCCCCGACCACCAAGCCCTGATCGATCGAGAGGCAAGCCTCCGTGCTATTGAGCATGACCGGTTTCGGCGAAGCCCGGCTCCAGGACGACCGCTGGTCGGTGGGCGTGGAGGTCCGGACGGTGAACAACCGCCACCTCAAGCTCAACGCCAAGATCAGCGACCCCTACGGGGCCCTTGAAGCCGACCTCGAACGCCTGGTCCGCGAGACCGTCCGTCGGGGGACCGTCCAGCTCTCGCTCCGGGTCGAGCGCCCCAAGCGGGCCGAGGACTACCGGCTCAACCGGGTCGCCCTGATGAGCTACCGGGCCCAGATCCTGGAGATGATCGATGCCCCGACCGGCCGACCGTCCTCCCCGGGGTCGACCCCTCTGACGGTCGACCTCGCCGCGCTCCTGTCTCTGCCGGGGATCGTCGAGGAGCGGAAGCCGGCGACCTCCGACCCCCATGAAGACTGGCCCGCGCTGGCGGCCGTGGTGGCCGAGGCCCTGGGCAAGCTCCAGCAGGCCCGGGCCGAGGAAGGCCGGGCGATGGCCGATGAGCTGCTCGCCCTCGGCCGGTCGATCGCGGGACACCTGGAGAGGGTCGCCGGGCGCGGCCCCGAGGTGGTCGCCGCTTATGGGAAGCGGTTGACCGAGCGGGTCCATTCGCTCCTGGAGGGGCAGGGGGCGACCGTCGAGCCGAAGGACCTGATCCGCGAGGTCGCCATCTTCGCCGAGCGGGCCGACATCGCCGAGGAGGTCGTCCGGCTCCGGGCCCACCTGGCGCAGTACTCCGAGGTGATCGCCGAGCCCGAGAGCGCCGGGCGGAAGCTGGAGTTCGTGGTCCAGGAGATGGGCCGCGAGACCAACACCATCGGCTCCAAGGCCAACGATGTCGAGATCAGCCGGGGCGTGGTCGAGATCAAGGGGCTCCTGGAGAAGATCCGCGAGCTGATCCAGAACGTGGAGTGACCCGAATTTGGCCCTCGAAGCTTCGCCACGCTCCCCGGACCCGGGCCGCCTGATCGTCCTCTCGGGGGCCTCCGGATCCGGCAAGAGCACGCTCGTCGACCGCCTCCTGGGACGCCCCGGGATCCGGGTCCGGCGGTCGATCTCGGCGACGACCCGGTCCCCTCGGGCCGGCGAATCCGACGGCGTCAGTTACTTCTTCCGGACCCGCGTCGAGTTCGAGGCCGGGCGCGACCGGGGCGAGTTCCTCGAATCGGCCGAGGTCCACGGCCACCTCTACGGGACCCCGATCGGTCCGGTCCGGTCCTCCCTCGGAGTTGGGACCTGCGTGATCCTGGTGATCGACGTCCAGGGGGCCCTGAACGTCCGCGAGATGATCCCCGAGGCCCTCTTGATCTTCGTCCACGCCCCGAGCCCCGAGTTGCTGGAGGCCCGGCTCCGGAGCCGGGGGACCGACGACGAAGCCACGATCGAGCGACGCCTGGCCAACGCCCGCCGCGAAATCGCCCTGGCCGACCGCTACGACCACCAGATCACCAACGACGACCTCGACCGGGTCGTCGACGAGCTGGCCGCCATCCTGACCCGAAACCATTGCGGAGGCTGATTTTCCGATGCTCGAAGAATTGAAGGAAGAGCACATCGTCAACAAGGTCGGCGGCCGATTCAAACTCTCCACGCTGATCCAGAAACGGATGATCGCCCTGAACCAGGGCTCGCGACCGCTGGTTGATTCCCGGGGTCTGGACAAGATGTCGATCGTGATCCAGGAGATCATGCAGGACAAGATCTTCCTGGACATGTCGGGCAACCTCCACCTCCTCGAAGCGACCGAGGAGGAGGACGGCGGGACGGTCGACCTGACCCAACCGTCAGAATGACCAGGACACGCCCGGACCCCGGCGCTGAAGGTCGAGGATCGTGCAAGTCGCCCCTTCGCCCGGGCCGATCTCCCAGGGGTCGAGCCGGCGTCGGCGGCGGATCGTTGGCCCGAAGCGGGAGCGTCGCCTGGAGGCGCCCGGCTCGATCGGGCCGCCGAGGATCACGATGTTCGACCGTCGACGCTGGGCCGGGCAAGTCCGGGCCGGTTCGCTCCTGTTCGCCGTGGCCTTCCTGGCGATCAGCCTGGTCGGCTACGACCCCGCTGACGCACCCGGCCACGCCGCCGAGCCCCCCCAGAGCCCGCCCGCCAACCCTTGCGGCCCGGTCGGGGCCTCGCTCGCCCACGCCCTTTACTCGGCCGTCGGCGCGGCCTCCTATCTGATCCTGGCCGCCTCGGCGATCCTCGGACTCCTGGCTTTCCGCCGCCGGAAGGTGGCCGATCCCGCCCTCCGGGTCGCGGGCCTGGCCCTGATCGTGGGAGTGGCCGCGGCCCTGATCCAGAAGTACGACCCCGGCCGGAAGCCCTCGCCGCCGGTCGGGAGCGGCGGCTATGTCGGGGCCGCTTCGGCCGCCTTCCTCGAAGGGCAATTCGGCCTTTACGGGATGATCCTGATCCTGGCCGCCTCCGGGCTGGTCGGGCTGGCGCTCTGCCACGACCTCCTCTTCGTCTGGCCCGCGGAGGAACTCCTCGGGCTGATCCGCCCCCGGGGGGGCCCGAGCCCCGCCCCGGTCGCCGCCGAGGGGACCGAGTTGATCCTGGCCGGACCCTCGGCCTTTGACCGACCGAGCCCCCGGCTCACACCCCCGTTGAACCGGCCGTCGCTGGCCCGGCCGGCCCCGACGCTGGAACTCCCGGCCGCCGCCCCGACCGCCCGGGCGATCGCGCCGGCCCCGGCGTTCCCGGGCGTCCCGGCGGTCCCGATCGACGGGCGGTTCCAGCTCCCGCCGGTCTCGCTCCTGGAGGCGGCCTCGGCGGCGCCGGTCCAGGAGCACCAGGCGAAGATTCACGCCCGGGCGCTTTTGCTGGAGAAGACTTTACTGGAGTTCGGCTGCCAGGTCCGGGTGGTCCAGATCGACACCGGGCCGGTGATTACCCAATTCGAGATCGAGCTGGAGGCGGGGCTCCGGGTGGCCAAGATCAATAGCGTGGCCAACGACCTGGCGATCGCCCTGGCGGTCCAGAGCGTCCGGATCGTCTCGCCGATCCCGAACAAGACGACCGTCGGAATCGAGGTTCCCAACGAGCGCCGGACGATGGTCCGGCTCAGCGAGGTGATCCACGGGGTCGGTTCGCACCTGGAGAAGTTCCGGATCCCGCTGTTTTTGGGCAAGGACGTGAAGGGGAACCCGCTGGCCTTCGACCTGGCCGACATGCCGCACCTCCTGATCGCCGGCCGGACCGGGACGGGCAAGTCGGTCTGCCTCAACGCCATGATCCTCTCGATCCTGATGACCCGGACGCCGGACGAGGTGAAGCTGATCCTGATCGACCCCAAGATCGTCGAGCTGACCCAGTTCCGGCGGATCCCGCACCTGATGAATCCGGTGGTCACCGACATGAAGAAGGCCGAGGCCCTGCTCGCCTGGGCCTGCGACAAGATGGACGAGCGTTACGGCTACCTGGCCCTCGCCGGGGTCCGGAACATCGCCTCGTACAACCAGCTCGGCGAGGAGGAGCTGTACAACCGGGTCCGCCCCGAGGACGACGAGGAGTGGGAGCGGATCCCCAAGACGATGCACTCGATCGTCATCATCATCGACGAGATGGGCGACCTCGTGGCCCAGGTGGGCAAGGAGGTCGAGATCCAGATCGTCCGGCTGGCGCAGAAGGCCCGGGCCGCCGGGATCCACCTGATCCTGGCCACCCAGAAGCCGACCGTCGACGTCATCACCGGCCTGATCAAGAGCAACCTGCCGGCCCGGATCGCCTTCCAGGTGACCAACCGGAACGACTCCCGCGTGGTCCTCGACGAGATGGGTGCCGAGAAGCTCCTGAGCCACGGCGACATGCTCTTCCTCGTCCCCGGGACCTCGCACCTGGTCCGGGCCCAGGGGACCTACGCCTCGGACCAGGACGTCAACCGGGTCTGCGAGTACCTGGCCCAGTACCCCCAGCACTTCAGCCGCGAGCTGACCCAGCTCCAGGTCAGCGGGGCCGGCAAGGACCGGAACTCGCTCAAGGAGCGCGACGAGCTTTACGAGACCGCCATCGACGTCATCATCCGCGAAGGCCGGGGCTCGACCTCGCTCCTCCAGCGGGCCCTCGGAATTGGCTACGGCCGGGCCGCCCGCCTGATCGACTTCATGTGCGAGGACGGGATCGTCAGCGAGCACAAGAGCGGCTCGGCCCGGGACGTCCTCTACTCCCTCGAAGAGTGGGAGGCCCTCAAGAACGGCGGCGAAAACGCCGGCGCGGCGGCCTGATCGACCGATCGTCGCCGCCCGGGGCGGCGAGTTCACACTCTCCGGCGATCTCGGGCTCGGACCGGGATGGCTTCGCGGGGGCGAGGTCCCGGAGCGAGCCGAGTCGGGCAAGCTCGGGCCAGCCGAGCCGGACCAGGAGGACGACCAGGATCGTCCCGATCCCGCCTCCCACCACCGAGGCGACCGGTCCGAAGAAGTGGGCGGTCATCCCGGACTCGAAGCCGCCCAGCTCGTTCGAGCTTCCGATGAAGATCGCGTTGACCGCCGCCACCCGGCCGCGCATCGATTCGGGAGTCAACACTTGCACCAGTGTTGATCGGACGACCACGCTGATGTTATCCAGGGCCCCGGTCGCCATCAGGAGGACGAACGAGAGGTAGGGATTTTTCGAGAGGCCGAAGCCGATCGTCGCCGCCCCGAACCCCGCCACGGACCAGAGTAGGGCCGGGCCGGCCCGGCGGAGCGGCGGGCGGTGGGCCAGCGTCAGGGCCATGATCGTGGCCCCGAGCGAGGGGGCCGCCCGGAGCCACCCCAGCCCCACCGGGCCGGTCCGGAGGATGTCCTTGGCGAAGATCGGCAACAGCGCGACCGCCCCGCCCAGCAGGACGGCGAACAGGTCCAGCGTGATCGTCGCCAGGATCAGCTCGGACCGGCGGACGAAGGCCAGGCCGCCCAGCATCGACCCGAACGAGACGGGCCCCTCCATCCGGGCGACCTTGGTTGGCCGGATCGTCGCGATCAGGGCCAGGACCGCGATCGAGAGGGCGAAGTCGAAGACGTAGACCCGCGTGGCCCCGCCCGACTGGGCGATGAACAGCCCTCCCAGAGCCGGGCCGACCACCGAGGCGACCTGCCAGCCGCTGCTGTTCCAGGTCACCGCGACGCCGACCAGGTGGTCCGGGACGAGCTGGCGGAGGATCGACCACCGGGCGGGCATGCTGATCGCATGGGCGATCCCGGCCACGACCAGGGCGGCGTAGATCAGGGGGACCGGCCCCCGCCAGTCTGAGAGCGCCGCCAGGCCGAGCGAGGCCACGGCCATCAGCGCCTGCGAGGCCAGAATCAAACCCTTCCGGCTGTGGCGGTCGGCCGCGTGCCCGGCCGGGAGAGCCAGGAGGATCACCGGGACCACCATCGCCAGCCCGACCAGGCCCAGGGCCGTCGCCGACCCGGTCCGCTCGTAGAGCTCCCAGCCGACGGCCATCACCTGCATCTCGGCGCCGGCCGAGGCCAGGATCCCGCCGATCAGGAACCGGCGGTAATCGACCAATCGGAGGGCGGCATAGGGGTCGTGGGCGGGGGCGGAATCGGAGGCGGGATCGCTGGCCGTATCCATGGAGGCTCACCGGTGGGGGCGTCTGGCCCTCGGTCCTGGGCCGTCATCCCCATTATCCGGCCCGGTCAACCGCCCGGGGGTCAGCGGGCGACCAGGGCGATCGAGCCCCGGCGGGCGACCACCCGCCCGATGACGGCCGAGGCCATCGCGCCCCTGGACCGGAGCCCCGCGACCAGGCGGTCGACGTGGTCGGGGTGGACGGCGATCAGGAGGCCGCCGGAGGTCTGGGCGTCGAAGAGGTATTCGAGCCGGAGGGGGTCGGCCCCGGGCCTGATCTCCAGCCGTCCGCCGACGAACTCGCGGTTGGATTTCGTGGCCCGGGTGAAGAATTTGGCCTCGGCCAGCGCCTCGGTCCCCTCGATCAGGGGGAGGGCGGCGAGGTCGATCTCGATCGTCCGGCCCGAGCCCTCGGCCATCTCCAGGGCATGACCGGCCAGGCCGAAGCCGGTCACGTCGGTGGCGGCCCCCGCGCCCCCGGCCTCGGCCAGGGCGTCGCGGCCGACGGCGTTGAGCTGGGTCATCGAGGCGATCGCCCGGTCGAGGACCCCGGGCGGGCAGCCCCCCTTCTTGCCGGCCGTGGTGGCGAAGCCGGTCCCCAGGGGCTTGGTCAGAACCAGGACGTCGCCGACTCGGGCCGAGGCGTTGGTCAGGATCGAGGTCGGGTCGGCCAGGCCGGTGACGCTCAGGCCGTACTTGATCTCGGCGTCGCGGACCGAGTGCCCGCCCAGCGTCACCGCTCCGGCCAGGGCCACCTGAGACGCCCCGCCCCGGAGGATCTCGCCCAGGATCGCCAGCGGGAGCTCGTTGTCGGGGAAGCCGACGATGTTCAGGGCCGTGACCGGCCGGGCGTTCATCGCATAAATGTCGGAAAGCGCATTGGCCGCCGCGATCCGGCCGAACTGGTACGGATCGTCCACCAGCGGCGGGAAGAAGTCGAGCGTCTGGACCATCGCCAGCCCAGGGGCCACGAGGTAGACGCCCGCATCGTCCGACGTCTCCGTCCCGACCAGGAGGTTGGGGTCGGACGGGCGTGGCGGCAAGTCGCGCAGAACCTGCGCGAGCCCCTGAGGGGCGAGCTTGCCGGCTCACCCGGCGCAGTTGGCGTAGTCGGTCAGTCGCTTCATCCGGCCGGTCGACACCTCGTGCCCTCCCTCTCGGGGGCGTCAGGCCCCCAGGGCCTCGCCGACCGCCCGGATCATCTCCGACTCGTCCGGGAAGACCCCGGTCTCGAGCTTGGAGTACAACAGTTTGCCGCCCACGGTCAGCTCGAAGCATCCCCCCTTGGACGGGATCAACTGGAAACTCCGGATCGATCGCTTGTACCTCGGGAGCAACTTGGCCGTCAGACTGACGGCTTGCGGTTCGTAGTTTCAGAGAGAGCAATATTCGAGGACGACGTCCATGGTCGGGTTTCTCCCGGAATGTGCCGAGGGGCCGGTTCGGGTCGGGTCCGCAGGATCATTGTGGGGGAATCCTCCCCGAGGTCAAGGCTCGACGGCCGATCGCGGGGACGGGGTAGGCTCCTCGGCGGGTCCAGGGGGCGGCTGCCAGTCGCGGCTCATCAGGTCGGCCCAGCGGTGGAGTTCGGGGACGTTCTGGCAGACCAGCTTGAGGCAAGCGGTGATCGGCATCGCCAGGACCAGCCCGACCAGACCCCAGAGGAAGCCCCAGAACAGGCAGGCGATCAGGATCACCGTCCCGTTCAGGTCGAGCGACCGGCCCAGGATGTAAGGGGTCACCACGTAGCCCTCGATGGTCACCAGCCCGAGGTAGACCGAGGCCACGATCAGGGCGTCGCCCAGCGACTCGAACTGGGCCAGCGTGACCAGCGTCGGGAGCCCGCCGCCGAGGAGCTGGCCGACGTAGGGGACGAAGTTGGTCAGGCCCGCGAAGAGCCCCAGGGCGAACGGGAAGCGGACCTTGAACCGCCAGAGGATGAAGGCGAAGACCAGCCCAAGCGCCAGGTTGATCAAGGTCCGGGCCAGGAGGAACGAGCGGATCTGCCGGGTCAGGTCCTTCAGGGTCCGCTCCGAGGCCGCCGCGTCGCCGGGGTTCCGGGTGAAGAAGCGGATCACCTTGGGGGTGAGCATCTCGCTCTCGGCCAGCAGGAAGAGCACCAGGATCAGGACGATCAGGCCCTGCGCGACCCAGCCGGAAAGGTCGGCCAGGCCGTAGGACAGGCTCTCGTAGAGCAGGGCGCTGTTCCGGTCGCCCAGCTTGTCGATGGTCCCGGGCTCGGGGAGGATGAACCGGAGGTAGGGGCGGTCGCGGAGGAGGTCCGACATATGCCGGCTCGCCTGCCCGGCCAGGCTGGCGATGTCGGCCGGGAGGCTGGTCGTCGCCTGGACCAGGCTCTCGGCGGTCAGGGTGGCCAGGTACAGGCCCATCATCAGCGTCAGGAGGAACAGGACGGCCGCGGCGCCGGTCGGGCCCAGCGGGAGGACCCGGCGGAGGAGCGTCGTGGCCGGCGAGAGCAGGCAGGCCAGAACCAGGGCCAGGGCAATCGGGATCAGGATCGCCCTCATCAGGTAGAGGGCGGCGATCGTCCCCAGGCTGGCCATGATCACGACCGAGGCGGTCCGATAACGGCCCCCGCTGTCCACCACCGACCGGTCCGCCATGCCACCCTCCCCGAGGTTCCGGAGAATCCATGATCGCCGCCGGGCCCGGACCTGGCAAGGGTCGGGCGGCGAGGGTCCCGGGTCAGGGCTTGTAGAGGGCGCCCTTGGTCATGGCGCTGGGGTCGCGGGCGATCCGCTCGGCGAAGATGCCGAGGTGGCGGATGGCGGGGCGAGCGAGGGCGAAGACGTCGTTGGCCCCGGCGGCGGCCCTGGTCAGGTTGTCGAAGAGCTCGGGGCTGGTGACGAGCCGCTGGAGGCTCCCGTTGGGGTTGAGGTGGCCCTTGCCGTCGGTGAGGCTGCCGGTCAGGAGGCTGAGGTTGGCGGTGATCCGATTGAGCCAGAACATGGCCTGGCCGAGGTTGGTGGTCGGGTTCCCCTTGCCGGCGGGCGTCCCGAGGTCGGTCAGGACGGGCTGGATGTCCTTCAGGCCGGCGTCGAGCCGGGCGGTGACAGTGTTGAGCCGCTCCATGGTCGCCTTGAGCCGCGCGGCGGTCTCGGGGTCGAAGGCGGAGCTGAGCTTGTCGGAGAACTGGCGGATGCTGGTGATCGCGGGGCGGAGGTCGGCCTCGTTCTCGGCGATCACCCGGTTGATCCCCTTGGCGGCGACCGAGATATTCTTGCCGGTGTCGTCGAAGGTGGCGATGAACTCGTCGAGGTGCTCGGCCTTCTTGGCGACGGCGGCGAAGCCGTTGGCGGCGGTCTCGATGGCGTTGAGCGTCCCTCCGACCTTCTCGAAAGCGGCGGTGGCGGCGGCCAGGGCCTTGGACGGGTCGGGCGTGACGTCGCCGGCCAGCTCGGGGGCCTTCTCGGCGGTCTCGCCCAGGGTGAGAACCTCGGGGTTGGTCCCGGGCATCATGTCGATGGCCACGTCGCCGATCAGGGACCGGGTGATCCGGGGGATCGAGTCCTTCTTGATCTTGTACTTCCGCTCCAGCGAGAGGACCACGAGCACGCTGTCGGGCTTGCCGGGCCGGTCGTCGAGCTCGATCGAGATGACCTCGCCGATCCGGATCCCGCTCTTGCGGACCGAGATCCCCTCGGCGACCCCGGGGGCCTCGACGTAGCGGACCTTGAGGAAGGCGTGGTCGCGGAACAGCGAGGGGGATTCGCCGAACCAGACGATCAGCATCGTCAGGACCAGGCCGGCCCCGATGACGAAGATCCCGATCCGGAACTGCATGACTCGCTCGTTCATGGCCGACCTCTTCGGGGGAAGGGGGGGCTCGCGATCGGCCCGCCGGGTCCACTGGCAATCGGGTTGGGCGGGGTGGCGGGGGCCTTTGGCGGGGGCGGTCCGGGGGCCGGGCCGGCCTCACTCGCGGCCCTGGCTAAGCTCCTTGAGCCGTTCGCCGGCCTCGCCCCGGACGAACTGGCGGATCCGCTTGTCGGGGTGGTCTTCCAGCCCCTCGGGGGGGCCGTCGTAGATCATCTGGGGCTCGTCGGGTTCGAGCCGGGCCAGCGGGTAGAGCATCACCACCCGGTCGGCCACCTTGGCCACCGTCTTCATCTCGTGGGTGACGACCACGCCGGTGGCCTTCTTGGTCCGCTGGGTCTGGAGGATCAGTTCGTTGATGACGTCGGTCATGATCGGGTCCAGCCCGGTGGTCGGCTCGTCGTAGAGCATCACCTCGGGGTCCAGCGCCAGGGCCCGGGCCAGGCCGACGCGCTTCCGCTGGCCGCCGGAAAGCTCGGCCGGCTTCTTCTGCTCCAGGCCGGGCGGGAGGCCGACCTCCTGGAGCCGGTCGGCGACGATCTGGTGGAGCTTCTCGCGGTCGAAGAGGTCGTGCTCGCGGGGGCCAAAGGCGACGTTGTCGTAGATCGTCAGGCTGTCGAACAGCGCGGCCATCTGAAAGAGGAACCCGAACCGGAGCCGGACCTTGACCATCTCCCCCTCGCTCAGCTTGGCCAGGTCCCGGCCGTCGAAGCGGACCGAGCCGGTAGTCGGCCGGAGCAGGCCGATCATCAGCTTGAGCATCACCGTCTTGCCGCAGCCGCTCTCGCCGATGATGCAGACGGTCTGGCCCGGTTCGATCCGGAGGTCGATCTCGCGGAGGACCGCCTGCTGGCGAAATTGCATCGAAACGCCCTCCAGCCCGATGATCGGACCGGAGCGGGCCGGAGCGGGCGGGCTCTCGCTCATAGGAGCCCCGAGGCGTTGGGCCAGATGGCATAGTAGATGGCGTTCCAGAAGATCCCGATGGTGAAATCCAGGAACAGGATCACGATGAACGAGAAGACGAACGCCTCGGTCGCCGCCTTGCCCACCCCCTCGGCCCCGGCCTTGGAGTGGAACCCCCGGTGGCAGCTAATCAACGCGATCGCCGCCCCGAAGAAGTAGCTCTTGAAGACCCCGGCCATCAGGTCCATCCCGCCGACGTACTGGCGGGAATAGAACCAGTAGGCATACGAATCGACCTTCATCAACTGCGTGCTCACCACCGCGCCGCCGATGACCCCCATGAAGTCGGCCATCAAGGTCAGCAGCGGGATCAGCAAAACGCAGGCCAGGAACCGGGGGACGACCAGATAATTGATCGGGTTGGTCCCCAATGCCGATAGGGCGTCGATCTGCTCGGTGACGCGCATCGTCCCCAGCTCGGCGGCCATCGACGAGCCGACCCGGCCGGCAAGCATGGTCGCCGCCAGGACCGGGCCCAGCTCCTTGACCAGCGAGATGTTGATCACCGAGCCGAGCCGGCTCTCCAACCCCATCATGGCGAACTGGCTGTGCGCCTGGACCGCCAGGACCATCCCGATGAAGGTCCCGGTGATCGCGACCACCGGGAAGCTCTGCACGCCGATGGCGTAGAAGTTGGGGACCAGGACCGACCACCTCGGCCGCCGCTTGAACAGCCAGGCGATCGTCCAGCCCGAGAACTCCGCCAGGCCGCCGATCTCCACGACCGCGTTGAGAACCTGCTCGCCGATCCGCTGGACCGGCGAGAGGATCAGCGGCGGCGGCCCGGTCGCGTCGGACGCTTCGGCGGGAGGGCTGGCGACGGCCATCCGGGAAGACTCCTATTAAGGGCCTCCGACGATGGCGGAGGGCCGATCGGGTCCTCCGATCGGGATGGCGTGGAGCGGTCCGACTCCGTCCCTGGGATCGACCCAATTCTCGCGATTCATGAGGAAAAGGCAACCCCGACCGGCGGCTTCAGGTCCCGCCATCGGTGAGCGGACCGGCCGGGCCCGGGCCCTCGATGAAGCTCCCCATCCGGCGGAACTTCTCGTACCGCCGGGCCAGGAGTTCCTCCCGGGGAAGCTCGGAAATCTCGCGGAGCGACCGGGTCAGGAACGCCTTGACGGCCGAGGCCGCGCCCCGGTGGTCGCGGTGGGCCCCGCCCAGCGGCTCGGGGATCACCTCGTCGATGATCCCGAACCGGAGGAGGTCCTTGCCGGTGAACTTGAGCGCCTCGGCGGCTCTCGGGGCGTGCTCGGCCCCCTTCCAGAGGATGGTGGCGCACCCCTCGGGGCTGATGACCGAGTAATAGGAATGTTCGAGCATCGCGATCCGGTCGCCCAGGCCGATCCCCAGGGCCCCGCCGGAGCCCCCCTCGCCGATCACCAGGCAGACGATCGGGGTGTCGATCCGGCTCATGGCCATCAGGGCCTCGGCGATGGCCAGGGCCTGGCCGCGCTCCTCGGCGGCGATCCCGGGGTAAGCGCCCGGGGTGTCGATGAAGGCCACGATCGGGAGCCGGAACTTGGCCGCCGTCTTCATCTTGAGGATCGCCTTGCGGTAACCCTCGGGGTGAGCGCAGCCGAAGTTGCAGGCGGTCCGCTCGGCCAGGCTCCGCCCCTTCTGGTGGCCGACGAACATCACCTTCTCGTCGCCCAGGTGGGCCATCCCGGTGACGATCGCCCCGTCGTCGCCGATGGCCCGGTCGCCGTGAAGCTCGACGAACCGGTCGAAGACCAGTTCCAGGTAGTCGCGCGATTGCGGCCGGTTCTGGTGCCGCGAGACCCGGACGGTCTGCCAGGGGTCGAGGTTGGCGAAGATCGCCCGCTTCAGGTTGGCCAGCTCGCGGCGCATCCGGCGGATCGAATCGGCCGAGTGGGTCGCCCCGTCGGTCCCCGGCTTCTGGTCGGCGTAGAGCGACTCCATCTCGCCGAGCCGGGCCTCCATCTCGTAAATCGGCGCCTCGAAAGGGAGGCGATATTCGCTGGCGCTGGCCATCGGGTCCTCGACATCAAGGCTATGGGACAGCAAGATTTCAACCGCCAAGACGCCAAGGACGCGGAAGTCGGAAAGAGATGAGGAGGAGAGAAGGACAGAGCCGAGGTCTGCCACGGGCTCATAAAGTTTAATAAAATGCTTGAATGTTAATATGATCTTTTATCTTTCTTTAAAAAAACCAGGCGGCCTGGAAATGTCGAAAGATCGATGGGCAAGTCGGTCGCTCGAACGTCTAGATCAATTTGGGTAAACTGCTGCTGGAGAGCGGCAAATTCCGCAACCACTGATCCGGCTCTCGCCGCCGCCGCCGCACGGAACAACGCGATCCAGGCTACGCGGGGCCTGGGGCACCACACCCCCGGGCTCCAGTGCGTAGCCTCGGGGCCCTACGCCACCGTTTGTTCAATGTGGCTGACCTCGGCAACCCACCGGGCCATCCTCTTGAGCCCCTCGATCACCGCCGTCGGGATCGCCGGGGACGGTCGCTACTGGACCGCCAGCCTGCGGTGACCGGCGGTCCAGTAGCGACCGAAAACCGCCGGCTTTAGCCGTGGGGATCGTTACCCCCCGGCTCCCCGCCGGGCCAGCAGCGCCAGGATCGCGTCCACCCGGGCCGGGAGGAGCCTGCGCTGGCCGTCACACCACTTCCGGACGGCAATCTCGGAGACGCCCAGCTCGCGGGCCAGCTCCCCCTGGGTCATCCCCAGGCGGGCGCGGGCGTGGCGGACGAACTCGGCGGCCGGGTCGGCGTCCGGGTCGGAGGCCAGGATCGCCAGCACGGCTTCGGGCGTGGCCTCGGCCGAGGGGTCCATGCGACCGAGGGCCTGGCGGAGCTTGCGGAATGTCATCGGGATGGCTCCGGGATCCGTCCATTCTCGATCGCGGCCAGGGCCACGGGCGTGATCCCCAGCCGGGCCGCCTCCTCCCGGAGCGACAGGCCCCGGGACTTGCGGCCCTCCCGCCGCGATTCGCCCTCCCGGATCCGCTCCAGGTGCTCGCGGGAGACCAGCCCTTCGCCCCCGCAGGTGGCGCAGTCGAGCATCTCCCAGGTGTGCGGTCGGTCGCCTCGGTGGACGTGGGCGAGCGTCCGGCGGTTGCCGTTGCAGTCCGGGCAGGTGGGCGTCCCGATCATTTCGAGGGCTCCGTTTCATCGTCGGGCGGCGAGCAGAGATACCCGGCCTTCCGGCCGGTCCCGTTGCATTGCGTGCCGTCCCGCCCGGCGTGCGAGGCCAGCCGGAAGCCGGACCCAAGCGTCAAGGGGCGTTCACGGCCGCATCGGTAGCAGAACCCCCAGATCGGGGCGTCGGCCGTCGCGTCCTCCATCAGGAAGGCTCCCGTTCGGGGTGTCGTCGAAAGGGTATTGTGGTCCGCCGTCCCGGTCGTTACATCCCGCCCGGTCACTTCCGCCCGGCTCGGGGTTTGGCCCGCTTCTCCAGCCGCTTGACCTCCTTCTCGGCCGTTTCCATCGCTTTTCGGGCGTCCCCGGCCAGCTCAGCAAGCCGCATGAATTCGTCCTCGGCCGCTTCCAGCCGCTCCCGGGCCCGGTCGAGCGTGAGGGCGGACGTCGGGAAGGCGATCACGTCGTCGGCCGGGGGCGTCGGCCGGGGTTTGGGCGGCGGGGCGTCCCGGGGGCCCGCAGGCATGGCCGGGGGCGTCGGGTCGGGCGGTTCGACGATCGGGGCGTCGGGCGGCATCATCAATGTCCTCATTCGTTTCAGGATCATCCCGATGGAGAATAAAATGAAAAATTATTGAATCAGGAAAGAGCGTCAAAGAAACGGCCCGAACGTTTTCTGATACGTTACCTTGTAGGGCATGAATAAAATTAATAAAAGAGATATTTTCGCTTTCACAATTCATCACATATCTCCTGTTGCTGGAAATTGGCAGCGTAAAACTTATAAGAACAATTTGTATTTAGGATATCGGTTGGTGCCTCAAGCCAATAATTTCGTCAAATCACTTCCACGTCGGACTCAACGGCACAACACTAGTGGGTCGTTTGCCTTGCTTACGGCCATTCTGGACCGCCACTCATTAGCCGCAAGTTGTTTCCCGTTAGCTAGAAGCACCAAAACGACTGTACCCATCTGCAAGGCGAATGACCCACTAGT
>JAABUV010001068.1_pt1 | contig 40275 bp, 53 predicted proteins | sample 5559971 | NCBI WGS metagenome assembly JAABUV01 (sample SAMN10711881, study PRJNA513362) | rock metagenome | isolation source: Antarctica rocks | place: Antarctica: Victoria Land, Knobhead nord | collected 2015-12-19 | reverse complement strand
GTCCGACTGCGGGGCCGGCGCGCGCGCAGAGGGCGAGGGCGAGCGCGAGGCGCGGTGGCGGACCAAGTTGCAGCAGCGCGCGGGGCAGGCGGCGGGCGTGCAGGGCGCCAGCTTCCTGCAGTGCTTCCGCGGCGCCGACAACCGCCGCACCTACAAGGCGCGGCGCCCGCGGCAGGCCGGGCATTGTGCAGGGCCCCCGGCGCGCAGAGGCTGCATGCGGCGCACAGGTGCAGGCTGTAATTGGGCGCCGGGCGGCGATCGCGCGAGACTGACTGCGCAACACCTTCCACGCACGGGTGCTCCTTTTGTGCTTGTCCCAGATGGTCAGGTGCTCGCTGTGCCCCAGCCGCTCGTCGGCCAGGTTGCGCTGTGCGTGCGGGCCGGCGGCATGTGCACAGCCCCAGTTCCCAGGTGAGGTGCGCTCAGGCCGGGCGGGCGTGGCAGGATGTAGCCTTCGTGGGGCCGAACGATGAGGGCGTGGCCGCCGGGTGCGATAGCGGGCACCTGTGCGTCTGGAACCGGCACACAGGTGGGCCGCCAGGCCTGCACGGTTACCGCGCTGTGCATCGCGCTCGTGCTGTAGTTGCATACGGTATTTCACATATTCGCTTGAACAGCTCCAGGGCGGCAAGCAGAAAGAGCAGTGCAGAGCGTGGTAGGGCAGCTGGCAGCTGCGCCACCTCCGGCTCAAGCGCTGCGTGCTTGCTTTGGCGAGGGGGTGCGGCTCGACTGCTGTGACGGCGCCGCGCGCAGGCGAGCTGCTGGCCGCGCGCCGCGCCGACACGGACATCGTCAACGTGGTTGCGTCGCACCCGCACGTGCGCGCCACGCCTGCTGCGTCACAGGCTTTGCGTAGCGCAGCGCTGACACGACATATGGTGGTTTACCGAGGAACACCAATATGCAGCCTCAACGCATCTTGGTGCGAGCGTCCAGCACGCACCGCGACCGAAGCCTCCTGTGTAGCACTGGTCCAAGAGGCTGCGTGGCAACCCCAGTGCCTCAGTGGGCACAGGCACGGCACGTCGCCCACGCCAGGCTGCGTGGTGAGTGGGCTCACGCTCCCCGTGCGGTGCCCTGACCAGGCACTAAAGCGAGGCTTGCTGGGCGCAGGCGCCCCTGCTTGTGTCGGCGGGCATCGACTCGAGCGTCAAGCTGTGGATGCCGCAGGTGTCCGCGCGGCGACGCGGGCGCAAGGCGTGAGCAGCAGTTGTGGGTCACGCTGTGTATCATATTGTATGTGAGGTGTTGTGCGGCTTTGTTGTTGGGTCGTGGGGGTGCCCAGTGTGACTCTGATAGCTAGTGGAGCGGGGTGCTAGCCAGTGTGTTTGTATGCGCCAAGTAGTGACCACACAGGCAATGCTTATGTAACTGCACCAGTGCTGGACACCGTACAGCAGACTCCTGTACCACTGCCTGTGGCACGCGCCACCGGGCCCACGCGGCTGACAGCCCGGGCGCTGCTTCAAGAGCAAGCTTTGCAGCGCCGCTTGCACAGCGCTGACCCATGCCGCCCGAGAACAACCCCGCGGGTAGCACAATGCTGCCAGTGCATGGGCTCTGTAGCGAGCCAGCCTCTGCCAGCCTGTCTCCTCTCTTGCCGAGAGCTCCAGCGCGTGGCTGAGTCGGCCCGGAGGCGTGTTCCGCGAAGGCCTTCGCAGAAGCTCATCTTGCGGCTGGACTCCAGTGGAAGCTCCAGTGGAAGGGTCCAGCCCCTACCCTGTCCAGCCCCACACACAGCAAAATCTAACTGCATCTGCTGCAGATCTACTGCGCGTGCATACAGACCAGTCCCTGGGATGGCAGGCACATTGTGCTGGGAGCGCTAGCTCTAGGACAGCTTGTGCATCACGCGAGGACCGCGCCCACACGCTGACTGTAGCGGCGCCGCTGTGCCGCGCTGGGCTCCTGGGCGCAGCACGCAGGTCTGCTAGCAGCAGCGGAGGAGGCGTGCGGGGAGCCACTATGAGGGTGCGCGCCTTGGCAGGCAGCTGCGATTAGCGCGTTGCGGGTTTGTGCCCGCCCTGCACGGCCAGCTGAGTAAGCTTACGGACGAGGCTATGGGCGCTTTGTTCCGGGCGCTGGGCGTGTGTGGCTGCTGCCAGCACCTCTTGTCGGACTGACGAGACATCTCTGGCGTCAGGGCAACAAGGAGGCTAAGCAGCAGGACGAGGGCGAGGCGTCCGTGCTGTGCAGCGTGGAGTTTATCGTCAACAGTATGAAGGTGAAGCCCGCGCCGGGACGCAGTGCAGAGCCGGCGGTCGGGTGGCAGCCCGAGCCCAAGCCTGCCTCGTGAGCTGGCCGTGGCGGCCGTGATGCGCTCACCTGCGGTGCAGCGTGAACTTGCTCGGTTCGATGGCCGGCGGGGGCCGTTTGGCCGGGCAGACCTTGTCAGTTGACACCTGCCGGATGCGGGCTGGGCATCGCCCGGTCTGGCCACTGCGCGGCCAGCTTGCCTGCTCGCCTGCTCGGCCCAAGTGTGGCAAGGTGCGAGCGAGCTCCGAGGGTGCGCGGCGATGCGCGCCTGCCGCCTGGTGCGCAGTCTGACGGCGCGCGCGCGCCGCCGCGCAGGTGCTCCCCTGCTCCAAGCGCTTCTGCCACGACTGGACCGTCTGCCCGTTCGCGCACCCGGGCGAGAAGGCGCGCCGGCGCGACCCGCGGCTCTTCACGTACACCGGCATCGCCTGCCCGGACATGAAGAAGGCGCGCCGTGGTTTCCTGGCTGTTCTACGCCTGCTGGCCAGGCCATGCCTGCATGGTGGAGGCGCCTGCACACTCAGGGGCAGTGGCTGCCTGGGCAACATCCTTGCGGGTGCAGTACGCCGAGGAGAGTGTGCCGACTGACGTGCAAAGCGGGCGCGCAGGACCAATCGTGCCTGCGCGGCGACGCCTGCCCCTATGCGCACAACGTGTTTGAGTACTGGCTGCACCCCACGCGGTGCGGCCCGCCTCGGCTGACGGCCCCGCCGGCCTTGTCTCGTCTGGGCAGCGACCGCGTCCCCCTGCGCTGTGTGGCAGCAGAGGTGTGCCAGAGTCGCCTGTGTGTGGCAGCTAACGCTCATCCCCACAGTGTGCAAGCTTTCCGAACAGCAGCGCGCCAAGGCTGCCTGGCACGACTCCCAGAACAGGAAAAGCAGCACGGCCGCCCGCGCCAAGCCTGGCGGCTCGCGCCGCGCAGGTACCGCACGCAGCTGTGCAACGACGGGCCCAACTGCACGCGCCGCATCTGCTTCTTCGCGCACTCGCTGGAGGAGCTGCGCGTGCCGGCGAACAAGCCGTTTGTGCCGCCCGAGGCGCTCGCCGCCGCCTCGGTCACGGCCGCGCTCAAGGCCGCGGAGAAGGCGATTGCGGCCTCGTCCGACAACAGCCCGGTGCGGCAACCATGTCTGACGTTGCGCTGCTGCACCTTCTATTATTGCCTGATGCGTCACTGGTCGTTTGAGTTTGAATTTGATCAGGGGTAGACGGCGCGGGGATTTTGCACATGATGACGTTTGCAGCCTGTTCTGTATAAACTTGCATGTGCTGCGCTGTGTGGTTATAACGAGTGCGAGCTTCTTGACAAGCCGTGCCTGTACCCTGCCGCCAGCTCCTTTTCAGCATGTGCTTTAAAGCGTGGCTCACTCGGGACCCCACAGGCTGTAAGCCGTCACATGATGTGACCCAGCAGCTGACGATGCTGGTGCGCCTGTGCAGCCGGGCAAGGGCGGCCGCGGCGGCGGCAAGGCGGAGGCCTCGGGCGCCGGCGGCGGCAGCGCCGAGCTCTCCAAGCATCTGGGCGCGCTGCAGGTCGCCGCCGGCCAGCACGTCAGCTCGCGCTCCGCGCAGGTGCGGCGCCCGCGGCCGCTCAGCGGCGCCCTGGCGCCTCAGCGTTGGACGCTGTCTTCCCGCCTGCGCTGCTGGTCCGGGTTGCTCCGTGCGTGTCGCTGGACGCTGGTGGGCTGGAAGTTTCCAGTGAGACGTCTTGGAACACTGTCGGAAGCGCGCTCATGCGGGCGCCTGTGGCGCTGCAGCAGCGCGGTGGCGGCGCGGTGAGGGGCACGTACGGATGGGGTAAAGCGGAGCCTGGGCGGCCGCGCAGGAGGAGCGGCGCGTGATAGAGGTCCTGACGTCGCTGCTGCGCACGTACGAGGCGCCGGCGGAGGGCGCGCCGGCGACCAGCCCCTCGCGCCGCGCGAGCTGCGACCTGCCCGTCCACCCGCGCACGCTGCAGCAGGTGCCCGCCCACCCGCTTGTGCCCTCACCGCGGCCCTGCCGCCTCGTTGCGGCCCTGTCGCCTCGCGGTGCAAGGCCAATGTGTGAAACTGGGCAGGGCGCCCTGTAGCGGTCCTGACAGGCCGGCGCCCTGAGACTGTGCGCGGGCGCGCAGCGCGGGGGCGGCAACGGCGGCGGCAACGGTAATGGCAGCGGCAACGGCGCCGGCGGCGCGGCCGGCGGCGGCGCGCAGGACGACCGGCTGCCCATCAACCAGGGGCGCACCAACTCGGACCCGGCGCACCGCGGGCGCGGGCGCGCGTCGCGCGCGTCCACCGCGCAGACGCGCCGCTCGCTGGACTACGGCATGCAGCGCGCGGTCGCCGCGCACACCGTCGATGAGAACGTGCGCGCCCGCGCTGCCCGCTAGACCTTACGCCACGGCTGTGCGGAGCGTTGGCGGCGGCAGTGGACGCGTGGCGCTGCTGCGCGGCTGCTTGCTCAGAGCTTTGCGGGTGCCTGCTTGACGGCTGTCCACTGGCCACCTTGTTCTGCTTCACTCGTGCGCGCCCTCACAGGTTCATGAGGAGCATGAAGGCACTCACGCTGTGGCGCACCACCAGAGCGTCGGCGCTGACCCGCGGCGCTGCTGCGCGCAGGCGCTGTTCCTGGAGCCGATGGCCGAGCAGGGCGGCCTGCTCGGCGCGCCGGTTACCTCGCAGGGCCTGCCCGCCTTCTCGCCCACCAAGCTCGCATCCGCGTGGGCCGCCGCGCAGGCGTCGGCCGCGCCCGCCGCGCCCGCGCTCGCGCCGCGCGACTGGGGCCCCGCGCCTGACTTTGGCCAGGGCGCGCCTGCGGCCGATGCAGGCGCCGCCGCGCCGCCGGGCACCGCTAGCGATCTGCTCGCGCAGCTGCAGCGGCTGCAGCAGTCGCAGGCCATGGAGCGCGCGCTGAGCGGCGGCGCGGCCGGCGGCGGCCGCCGCGGCGGCCGCCGCGGCGGCGGCGGCGGCGCCGGCACGCCCGCGCAGGCCGCGCTGCAGGCGCACCTGGCGCTGCTGAACCAGCACGCGGCCGCGCACCAGGCAGCGTCCGCCGCGCAGCAGCAGCAGGCAGCGATGCAGCAGGCAGTCGCGTCGGCGGCGGCCGCGGCCGCGCACGCGGGGGTCGCGGCGCGCGGGGCGCGCGGCGAAGGTGTGGCCCGCGCCTTTGCGGGGGCGGCGCTGGCCGAGCCGGGCGGCGGCGGCGGCCTGCCGTGGCCGTGGGAGCAGCCTGAAGGTACCTCTCTCTTCCTGGCCGGCTAGGCGCTCAGCGTGTGTGGTTGCCATGGGCCGTCTGGCAGGGGTGTGGAGGCAGGCGGGTGCAACTGTCTGTCGATCTTGCTTTTTCGCGCAAGAATTACGACAGAGGTGTTTTGTGTTCGGCAGCCTCCCTGGCTTTGCAGTCGCAGCGCGCGCGTTGCTTTGGGGAGCAGACAAGGGGTTTGCCTGCTGTGCTGACACTGCCCTATGTCACCGCTGTGTCGCCGGTCGCCGAGCCTGACCGCATGCGCCGCGGCGCGCGCAGGCATGGACGCGAGCGGCGGGCGCCGCCAGAGCACCGACTCGTCGCGCCTGTCGGTCGACAGCTGCTACCGCATGAGCGGCGACTTCGGGCCCGGCGCCGACTACAGCGCGCGCGCGTCCTTCGAGTCCATGCAGGCGCGGCCCTGCCCGCGCGCCCAGCGCGCCGTGCGGCAGCGCTCTGCTTTGCGCGCTCGCTTTGCGTCAGACCCTTTTCGCACTGGTCCCTGGTATATGTTGGGCCTCTCCATGAGCTGACCAGGCGTACTACTTTTCCTGATGAGTCAGCAAGAGCCACCCATGTCTCAGCGCATCCTCGAGACTTCTTGAATGGCCTCACGAACAAAGCAACAAACAACCCGTGCGGTGTATGGTCGCCGTGCTCCGCAAGAGCAGTTTATAACACAGAGTTGCCCCGCCGGCGCGCAGGGCATGCCGTCGCACGACCTGGGCAACTTTGCGCGCACGTTTGACGCGAGCCAGCGCTACTCAGTTGACTCGATGCGCTCGGCGACGCCGCCGGCCACGCCCGGCGCGTTCCACGGCGGTCACTTTGGGTCGCTGTTTGCGTTCTCGGGGCCCTACGGCGCCGGCGAGCCGCCCGCCGCCGAGGCCTACCCCGGCGGCTGGGGCGCCGCGCCGGGCGAGCCCGCGCACTCGGACGCGCTGCCCGGCGGCGCCGGCCTGGACCCTAGCCCTGTGGGGTCTGGGGCCTAGGCCGCCGCCGCGCCGCAAGTGTGCAGGCCGTGGGCCGGCCGGGCCCCGGGCTGCGTCCAGCCATATGGGCGCGCCTGCGGGCGCTGGGGCGGCTCAGTGGCACTTCTTTGCTTGAGGCGCTCTGTGGGGTACAGCGTGTGTCAGAGCGTTCGCAGTGGGCTGTGAGTAGACAGCTGTCTTGAGCTTAACCAGCCGGTGCTATGCGTGTGGGGGCCACTGGCGTGCTGCTGAAACGGCTGCAGCGTTTCACAGGCGCCAGCTGTCACTGAGTACTGTAGATCTGCGGGAGCGTACCCCAGTGCGTGTCAGGGCGTGTCAGGTCTCAATTTGGTCAGCGAGTAAAGGCTTTCCATTGCGCTGGCAGCGCACAGCGGGCTGGGCAGGAGAGGCACCCCAGTTGCGCGCCTCGGGTTGCTGCGCCCAGGGCAGAGCCCTGGCGCACGCCCGCCTTGCCCCCATCTGAGCTGGGCGCTTTGCTGCTCCAGCCTGCACGGTCAAGGCAAGGTGCCTGCCAGCCGCGTCGGGCAGCGTGCCATCAGGGCTCGCAGGTTTTCATAAAAAGTCCTGAGACACCCTTTACCATGTTGTTTGGCGCAGGGCAAGCCTGTGCGGCAAAGTCCTTCGTGCAGCTGATGCACTGGGCGGCAAGCCCGGATGCCTTTTTTGGACCGCCGTCGCTGCTGCATGCGCGATGGGCGCTAGGAATGGCAGTGTTCTTTGCTCACCTCGGGGCGGAGCATTTCCTGAGACCCTGCGCCGCAGCCGTGAGGCGCCGCCTATCAGGGGGCGCTGATGTGCAGGGCTGGCGTGCGGCCATTGGCAGGCGCGAGTGTGCAGAGCGGCTGCGGCCCGCGCTTGCGGGTTGGCACGCAGCACGGCCTGCTGATGTCGCCGCTCTGACCCCGAGTATTGGCAGCGTGGGTGTTGGTATGATCGTCTTGATTGCTTTAGCTGATGCAAGACGACGGCTGGGCGTTGCACGGGTGCTCTTCTGCGCACCGCTGTGGGCAGCCGCTGGGCGGGAACCAGCGCGCTTGGTGCTGGCTAGCGTGTGGGGTGGGTGGTGCGCAGCGCGCACATAAGAGATATGGCCGGATTCCAATTGCTGTTTTTATAAGCGCTGCGCCGGGGGGATTTGGGGCTGTGCTCGAGCCCGCCGGCTGCAATGGCACCATCAATTTTCCAGAATGGGGTCGCGTGGCCTCCCCGCGGGTGGGGCTGCAGCCTGCCCCCCCTTCCATGCTTTGGTATTTGCAGTGCAGAAAACGTGCAGAGAAAAGAAGTGAAGTGCTGCACGCCCTGTATTGCTGGCGGGGCGTCCGGCGTGCACCGGCTGCCGGGGCGGGCGCGGGACTGCTGGAGCAGTGGGCTGAATGCAGAGCGCAGGCTTTGGCGGCGGCGGGGGGCGGCCCTGCCAGCGCGCCGGCGGCGAGCTCGGCCGCGCCCAAACATTTTTGAGGGGGGGCAACCTCCCTGCGGTCCCCTCTGCCTGGCTCCGCTGCCTCTGTCCCACGGCCCCAGCATGGGGTCTCACTCCTGCGCCCATGGCCGCACGGCCATGCCAGGGGTGCTCCCGCACCCCAGGCAGGGTCCTGGCCAGGCCCGGGGCGGTGCAGCCGGGCCGCTTGCCCGTCTGGGCGCAAGCGGGAAGCTGCTGCAGCTGCCGCCACTCATTTCGTGCACGCCCCCATGTTTACAGCCCGTTTGGCTTGCGCCGTGTGTGCTCGAGCTTGTATATTCTTGGCCTTGAATCTGATGCCGAAGTGGTGCGACTCTGCCTGTCGGGCGGCTGCTGCCGCAGGGCAGCAGCTTTGATCAAGCGGCGCCCGCATGCGCGGGTAGAATGGGCTTTTGCTGCAAAACTTGCGGGGGCTGTCACCTTGAGCACCGGGTGTGACAGGGTGCTGGTGCGGCCGGGCGCTGCAGCCCGGCCGAGCGCCGCACTATGACATGTTCAGTGTCAGCTGGTTGAGTGTGCTCCCCCATTGTGTTTAGGTAGCCCCCCCTCGTCCCTCCCCGTGGGTGGGTGTTAGGCCAGGCGCCGAGCTGTGTGCGGCGCGGCCCTGTGTAGTTAGGCTGCGGCGCTGAGATGCTGTGCAAATGCAGCCGGGCTTGCACCTGCTGCCTCCCCACGATATCCGCGCCTGACTGTGTCCCCTTTTGCGTGTATCAACATGCCTAGCTGCTTGCGCCTGCTGCGTGTATTGCATCTGTGCCACCTGTAAGCCAGGTCGACTTGCGCCGTGCCTCTGCTGTACACAGTTCCTGAAACCACATTCGCACCGCCCTAGCTCCAGCCTCATTGCACACTGAGCCGCTGGTCAGCCGGATCAAGCAATGCCCACTTTCCCACGAGCATCCTAAAAAACGAGCCTGACACTTCCCAACTTTCCCAGCAGCCAGCCCACAGGCGTCAATATGCGGCGATGCGCTGGGCGCTTGTCAGCCGGTCAGAACGCCGTGTCCGCCCATGGCACCGGTTCTGCGCTCGCGCCTCCACTCTGATGCATGAGCGCCCCGCGCGCTGGTCAGGCCGCGCCCATGCGCAGCCGCGCCAGCACGGCCGGCAGCCTGGCCGCGTAGTGCCGCTCACGCAGCACCATACCCTAACCCTAACCATATACCCCATCCATGCGCAGCCGCGCCAGCACGGCCGGCAGCTGGGCCGCGTAGTCCGTGTGGCTGCGCACCAGCGCGCTGAGGTCGGCGTTCTCCACGCCGGGCGCCGCCACGGGCGCCAGGCCGGCCGGCGCCAGCGACAGCTCGCGCGCGCGGAAGCTCAGGCCCAGCACCTGCGCGCGAGCCCTGCCCCTGCATGAGTAAGGGAGCCGGCGCCAGCGACAGCCCGCGCGCGCGGAAGCTCAGGCCCAGGACCTGCGCGCGGTAGGGAGCGGTTGCCCGCCGCGCATGCTCAAATCCGTTGTCCCAGGGCATGACCACGAGCACCAGCTCCCAGCGCGCCTGACTCAGTGCATGCGTGGCCGCTTCCCCCACGCGCCCTGCCATGGAAGGTCAGCAGCGCCACTCACAGCTTCACTTGGCACGGGGCAGCAACGCGTGCGGCCGGGCGAGGGCGAGCTGCTGACGCAGCATTCGGCGGGGCGCGCGCGCGCGCCCACCAGCCCGGTTGGTCCGCGTGCATGGGCGAGGCCGAGAAAGAGCGGAGAGGGGATGGGGACGCATGCGGGTGTCTACATAGGGTTGAGTCACGCGCCCAGTCATGGGAGGAGTAGCCGTTAACGAGGCGGCCGGCGACGGCCGCGCGCGCGGCCGCCCACTCGCCCGGCCGGTCCGCGCGCACGGGCGCGCCCAGCAGCGCGGCGGCCTCCACCACGCCGCGCGCGCGCAGCGCCGCCAGCTCCAGCAGGCAGTGGAAAACCAGGCGCGCGCCCATGGAGTAGCCGACCAGCATGACCGGCCGCCCGCCGTGCGCGCCGGACGCCAGCACGTGCGCCAGCAGCTGCCCGGCCTGGACCGCGCGGTTCATGGCCTGCGCGGGCGCGGTAGATAGGATTATGGTAGGGTGTAGTCCCCAAGGCCAGCCATCAGTCTGGGGCAGGCCCGCATGCACCCGGGAGGTGGGCAGGTTCGAGGGCGGAGGCCGGCAGGGCTGGGGCGCGGTCGTCCCTCGCAGCCGGCCCCCTGCATGGACCGGCGGCGGCGCGGGCCGCGCCCAGCAGCCCCGGGCCCCGACGCGCCGGCGCCGCCACGGCCGCGCGCGGGGCCGCGCACCACGGCCCACGCGGAGTCGATGAGCGACGCGGCGCTCAGCGCGGTGAGCGGCAGCGTGGCGGCGCCCAGCAGCCCGTGCAGCACAAACTTGTCCAGGAACATGCCGCCCGCCTTCTGCGCGGCCTGCGGCGCCAAAACAGGCGGGTGAGCTAGGCCCTAACCCTGCGGAGCCCAACAGGCTTGCCCGCCGGCCGCGCGGCTGCACTCGGGCTCTGTGTGAGCCGGGACGGCGACGCGGGTTTGGGTAGGGCAGGGCTTCGCCGCCAGGGGTTAGGGTAGGGCGCAGCGCACCGCGCTGGCCAGCACCGCCAGCAGCGACTGGTTGAGCTTGCGCAGGTGCTCGGACTCCCACACGAGCGTGAACGCGTGGCTGGCGTCCGCGTCCACGCCCGCCCACACCGCCGTGAAGTCCGCCGGCTCCGCGGCCCAGCCTGGCGCGCACCGCCAGGCCAGAGCATCAGGGTTAGGGTAAGTTGCCCTGTCAGGCTGGCGACAATGTGCTGCTTCATGTCGGTGTCAGGGCTACAAGCCGACGCATGTGAGCCCACTCCCGACCCACGCTGCTTTTGCCGCGCCGTGGCTGTTCAGGCAGGGCGCCTGAGCGCAGCAGGTCCGTCAGCAGCCCCCGGCACATGGTCACCAGCCGCCGCTGTGCTCGTGCAGCGCAGCGCCGATGGCCCACCTTCGCAGCAGCGCTCGCGCACACCGCCCACGCGCAGCGCCCGCATGAGCCAGTGTCGCACGTCCTCGTGCCAGCGCCCACACCTCCTTCGCTAGCAACGCTTTGCAAACAAATGCTCGTATCAATTGACACGTGCCCGCCCTCGCCCGTGCATGCTCGCCGCGCATGCGCGCCACGCCCGCTGCGCACAGGCAGCCCGCCCGGCCTCCCTGTGCGAGCGCCCCTGTGGCGGCCGGCGCGGGGACCACGCGCTCGGGTTGTTGCAGGGTTGCGCACCGCAGACGCAGATGGTGAGCGCCAGGCGCGGGTCCGCCTCGCCGTCCACGGCCAGCGGCACGGGCTTGAGCTGCGCCAGGTGGTGCTGTTTGTGCTTGTGCTCCTGCTTGTGCTTCGGACCCTGAGCAGCGCCGTGTGCGCCCGCGCCCTCCCCGGCCGGCAGCTCCCGGAACCCAAACTCCTTCACGTCGCCTGCGCGCGCCGCGCGCGCCGCGCTGAGCCCGCAGAGCGCCGTACCCGCGGGCGGAGCTCGTAATGGCCGGGCGTCCTGCGGAAAAGCTCTGATTTCGCGCGCATGCCTGACCTCGTCTGCAGTCTGACACCACCCATGGCCGCTGCCCGCTGTCGCGTGCGCGCTCACGAGGGCAGGCAGCAGGCCATCAACGGAGCAGGGCATGTGCGTGAGGTGCGGCGCACCCCTACCCTAACAGCGCATCGCGCGCCGGCGCACCCAGGCGCCGCGCCATGCGGCCGCCGACCACCTTCGCGCCACCGGCGCCGAAGCCGGCCACGGTCAGCGCGGCGCCGGCGGAGCTGCCGACGAAGCCGGTGAGCGCGCCGGCCGCGGCCGCGCCCGTGCCCACGCTGCTCAGCACCGTGCCGGCCACCGCGGCGATCGCCGGCGCGGCCAGGCCGCCTGCGCGCGCGCACCTGGCTATTGCTATGCAATGGCTGGCACGTCCGCGCCGCGCCAGCAGGCCTTGCTGCTGCAGCGCTGCACCCTTGCGCTGTCGGCTGCGCTGCGACCTTGGCGCTCACAGTGGTGTTCGCAGCCACAGCGCCCCGCCCTCGGAGGCAGGCGTGTTCCCAGCACGGCCCAAGCACGATGAGCGCTAGCGCCATGCAGCGCGTCAGCAGCGCAGTCTGGTCACGGCGGGAGCGCCCAGCCGGCTCGTGCACAGCCGCGCGTTCACTGCGTGATGCGCGTCCGGCTGAGCGCCCAGCATGGGGCAGCACCGCGGGCTGCGCCCGCTCCCCCGCATGCCCGAGACCAGGGCGGCGCAGGCGCAGCGCGCGGGCGCGCCTGTCACGGCGAGGAGCGCGCCGCCGCCCACTGCCGCCGCGCCCACCTGCAGCGCGCGCAGCCCGCCGCGGCCCCAGCTGGACGGCGGCTGCTTCTCCGCCACGACGCCCGCGGGTGCCTGCAGGGCACCGCTGTGGTCGTCGTTGCCCGCTAAGCACTGGGCGTCAGCACACATGCGCCCGTGCGCAGCCATTGGTGCGCAGCCCACGCTCTGCTGCTCTTGTGACTCGAGCATCACACAGCAGGGTGAGATGCAGACGGACGCCTGCTGCCGCATGCATCGCGTATAGCGGGCGTGCAGCAGGCAAGCAGCACCCCGATGCGGCACCATCACTTTGTGGGGCCGCCCGCCCGCACCTGCGCCTGCTGCGCGGCGATGCGCTCCAGCGTGGCGAGCTTGCCGGGCGGCACGAGCAGCCACGCCGCCACGCGCTTCAGCGCCACGCGCGCGCGCGCATCGTACCAGCGCACCGCCGGCGCGGGCTGCGCGCCCTCGGCAGGGTTCCGGTCGGCGCCGGGCCCAGGTTGTTCGGCCGCGCGGGCGTCGCCAGAGAGCGCGCCCATGCCGCCAGGGGGTTCGGGGCCGTCTGGTTTCTGGGCGCGCGCGGGGTCCCCGGCGGAGGCGGCCGCGACGACGTCGTGCAGCGTCGGCATGCGCGGCCGCGCCAGCGACCCCTCCAGCAGCGCCTGCGGGGCGCCCCAGCGCACCTCATCCAGCGCACAGGCGGGTTGCAAGGAGAGGGACAGGACATGCGGAGAGGAACCTAGGAACGCGTGTGCGCCGCAGCAGGCCTGACATCTGGTACACAGAAACAGGGGGTGCAGAAGCGGGGCTTCCAGCATCGTTTCCAGCATCGCGCTCAGCCAGCCTGCACGTAACCTGGGCAGCGCCCGGGCGCGCCTGCACGGCGCCCAGCGCGGCGGCAGTGGTGCTGGCGTCCGCGGCGCGCCCGCCGCCCGCCGCGGCGCCCCGCGCCAGGCTGGACGCGCTGCGCAGGTCGTCGGGTCGCTGCCCGCCGCCGCGCGCCTGCGCAGGCTCCTGATCCGCGGTGCCGCCAGCCCTGCTTGCTGCGGTGGCGCCGCGCTCCTCACGAGCGTCGCCCGCTGCCGCACCAGGGTCCAAGCCAGGGTTTGGGTCAGGGCTGACGGCGCCGCATGCCGCGGGCGGCGCCTCGCCGTGCGCGAGCTGCTCGCGCGCGAGGTCCCAGCGGCGCGCCTCCGCCTCCAGGGCGGCCGCCTGATCAGACTCGTCGGCGGCGCCGGCGCTGGCGTCGCCCGCCGGCCCGTCAGGCGGCCCCAGAGCGCCCGCGTCAAGCTGCGCGGGCGGCGGGCGCGCGCGGGGCGCGACGCCGTCGGAGCGCGCCAGGCTGGCGGCGGCGCCGGCGGCGCTGGCCGCCGTGGCCTCCCGGCCCGTGGCTGGAGCGGCGTGGCCTGGAGGGGCCGCAGGCGCGGGCGCGGGCGCGGGCGCGGGCGCGTCGATGCCCAGCGCGGGCAGGTAGGCACCCGCAAACTGCTCCAGCGGCGTCCCGCCGGCGACCTGCCCGCCCGCCCCGGCGCATCAGCTCACCCTCCACCTGTTGAACGGCAAGCAGGCTTTGGGAGAGGAACAGCACTGATAATTAGTAGCAAATAAGTCAGCAGTGAGCCCGCTGCGGGACCGGAAGCGGAGGGACACCTCCGGCAGCGCCTTCAGGGCCGGCCACCCGCTGGGCGGCAGGCCCAGGTGCTCGTACGCGCGCTCGCACAGGCCGCCCGGCGCGCACAGGTCCCAGCCCCAGGCCGCAAGCCAGGCCGGCTCGTCGCCGTCGGCGGGCCTGGCGCCGGCAAAGCTGTTCACCTCCGCGCCCGCGGGCGCCCTGCGCACACAGAAGCCCGCGGGTTGGTCTCGGTGAGGCGCAATGCACACTGTAGGCGCAGGCAGGGGTGCAGCAGCTTTTAAGGGGTGACGGGTGATCCGGTTGTGTGCATTTGACTGCAGCTTTGAAAAGAAGAGTACAAGATCGACGGGCGAGCACCCCCAGGACCCGTGCGTCTCACGCAGTAGCGCATCACCGGTCACCGCGGCGCTCGCCTGCTCCTGTCGCGCCACAAAGTGTCTTCCACAACCTGCCTTTGGGACACCTGGCCACCAAAAGCAAGCAATGCTCCTCACGCAGAAGAAGAGTTTGCAATCATCCCCCGCTACCTGCGTGGCATGCAGGGCCAGGGTGTACAGCGCGGCTGCGCTATATCGCTCGCTGGCGCTCAGCTCCATCACAGCGCTCGCATCCGTTCAGGCTCCTAGAATGCAGGCTTACACTCGCTGGCCAAACCTGCCTGCCATACCTTGGACACTCTCAATGTGCTAAGCACTTTTGTGGGCCATCAGATACCCTACCCCAGACTTAAAAAAAGAACATTTTTGGCATGCCGTAGCAAAGTACCCCGAATTGCAATACCGGCTGCAGTAGCGCCTCACATCACAGTGCCGTTTGGCCCCAGAGGCCGCCCGCTCACTTTGCGGCGCAACACGCAATTATCCTGGCGCAAGTGTGTTGCCCCGGGCACCTCGCCCGTGCCTACAAGGCACAGACAATGCGGACGCCCTCTGCTGCCTGAATAATAAATTCTGCGAGAAGGAGCAGAAACCACACGCAGCACCCGTCAGTACATATATGAACAGCCCATTGGGCACCTGCGCATGCAGTTCAAACCCAACGCCCGTTGGAGCACCTGTTGAGTCGGAACTGCTAGCACCGTGGTGTCTAGTCCAGTCTAGTCTAGTCTCTAGCTAGTCAAATTAAAATGCAAGTTTTGATTGCCTCCTATGCCCAGCATCTTCAAATTCTGGACGCACCGGCTCGCTCCCGGCAATGACCAGGGAACGCATGCCGGGCTCTACAGTGTCCCCAGCTATTGAGAAAAGCTGCCAGTGGGCTGCATGCGCTGCCACGCTGGCCTATCTTGCCCAAGCCTCGTCCAAGACATGCTCCATGCTAGCTACCGCAAAGTCGCGGGCTTTCCCGCTCACCCTGCACACGCCAGCCTGCAGTGCTGCTTCTCCCTACCCTGGTAGTATATGGGGCGGCCGCGCACAAGCCCTTGATCGCCAGCCAGCGCTCGCAGCCCTGACAGTAGCAGGATGCAGGCATGTCAGAGAGCCTGACATGAAACTACCCAACGTTCACAGAGAATCAGCATGCGTTGGGCCATGGCGCCCGTGTCTGCCTACTACCCATCTCATATCCCGCCCGCGCTCCCTGCGCGTCTAGCCCGCCGTGCTCGTGCCGGCCGCGCCGCCGCCACCCAGCGCCTGGCCGCTCCAGGACACGCGCAGGCTCTCCGGGCAGGCCAGCTGGTAGCTGAGCCCCTCGATGGTCAGCACGCGGGCCGCGGCGTCGTAGCGCGCGGCGCCGAAACCGACCGGGGCGCTGTCGCCCGCCGGCGCGGCGCCTGCCGGCGGGCCCGCAGCGCTCGCCGCGAACGCGAGCGAGTGCACTGGGCGCTGCGCGGCCGCCGTCGCCGCCGATGCCGCCTGCGCCACGGCATGCGCAGGAGGCTGCAGCCCCTTGGCGACGGTCACAGCCGGCCAGTCGACAGACGCGCATTTGCACGGAATGCATTAAATCGTCTGTTCAGCGTTGTGGGGTCCCTGGTACTCCGCAAGGGCACCAGCAGCAGCTCACCCTGGCAGTGAGACCCGCCCTGCTCAGGCTCTCCATGACAGGCGCACATGCTACGGCACAGCAGCCAGCGGGCTGCCGGGCGGGCACCGTGACGGACACGCTCGGGATGTCCACAGGCCCGGCGCCCAGCACGACGACGGACTGCAGGCGCGGCCACGTCGTGTTGGCGGTGCAGCCACCCGCGGCGGTGCTCGGCCCGGGCGCCCACGTGGCCGAGAGCGTGCCGCGCGCGCCGCCGCCGGGCGCCGCCTGCAGCCGCGCCAGGAAGTCCAGGCGGTGGCCGCGCGCGTCGCTGACGGCCAGCTCCTCGCCTGCGCATGCGCTCAGGGCAGGGATAGGGTTAGCCAACCCTACCCACATGGCAGAAGGCATCCGAAAGCTGCACCATGACCCTGCCGCAACACATGCGGCCACGCGCGCAGAGCAGGGCCGGCCAATGTCAGCATTGGGACGCAAGGAGGATGAAGGACCTGTGGGGCCCAGTACGTCCACGATGAATGCTGCACGGGGGCGCCGCGTGCACCGCGTGTTCACGCGCACAGCAGGCTGCAGGGATGAGCCGGGCATGGTGACAGCGCCAGCGAGTCGTGCACCCGCCGCGGGCGCACCGCCGTCGAGGTACATGTGGCCGCAGGCCTGCGCTTCGGCGGGGCCGAGCGCCGCGCCGTCGCCGCAGGCGCCGCCGCAGCGCGCCGCCGGGCTGGCGCCCCCGCGCGGCAGCGCTACGACGAGCGTGAGCCCCGCCGCCCTCGCCTGCAGGACACCAGGCAGCCAGGCGGCTCAGCGGCGCCTTTGCGCGCGGCCACTGCAGCTATCTGCACTTCTCAGCTGGGTTGCTGTATATCAATCGCGCAGAGCAAGCGCCGCGAGCCACGAGCCTTGAAACGGGCCAACCCCAGGCCCTGGCGAGCGGGTGGCGCGCGCATGCTTCCGGCACAAGCAGGCAGTCGCCTTCGGCTCACCAGCCTGCGCAAGTCAATTGGTTACAGGTTGGAGCAAGGCTGACGCTAGGCGGATCGGGCGCGCGCCTGGGAGGTGACGTTGAAGCCAGCCGCGCCCAGGGGAACGATGCTGCCGCCCAGCACGTACACCGGGGCCGGCGCGGTCAGGGCCGCCTGCACGCGCGGGCGCACGGGGCTGCGTTTCGGGCCGAGGGCGCTCCCTGTCGCGCAGAGCTCTGCGCTGCACCGCTTGCTGGTGCATACCAGGACAGGCTGCCGGCCCAGCAAAGGCGAGTGCGTGGCCGAGTATGCTGCGGACAAAGCTATGGGCTGGAGACAGGCATGTTTCTGCGTGGAGATCAGCACGCTCGTACATGGTTCAAGCCTGAGCACCACACACTCGGCATGCATTGCACATGCAAAAACAAGCGCTCCAGGTAACAAAATTTGCCTTGTGCGCCCGCCCGTTAAGGAACCACATCATCACCCACAGGGTAGGACCAGCGTGGCAGTCAGCATCAGCTGCGCGGAGAGCTGTGTGGCGTGACGTCCTCCCAGAGCGCGGGGAGCGCACAGGCACCGCGATCTGGCGGCCGCCGCCAGTGGCATCCACGGCGGAGAAGTCGTACAGGCTGTACCACACGCCCGCCGGGAAGTAGGCGGTCACCGAGGTCGCGCCCTGGTCCAGCACCGGCGCGACCATGAGCGCGTCGCCCAGCATCCTGGCGGCCGCGCACCAGGAAGCGGTCAGGAGCAGAACTACCCTGACCCTCAACAAAAACCTGTCCTATGCCGCATGTCTCAACTATTGGAGGACAGGTCGTCCGGCGGTAGGCATGGTGTGTAAGCAGCTGCCGTTGCGTCTGGCTACGTAGGGGCTCCCCCTCAATCCAGCGAGCTGGTGTCTGTTGGATGTTGTTGACAGAGGCTGCATGGTGCGATCTGCTGGCCTGCAGGCAAAGCGCACTGCTCAACATGAAGCCACACCGTGAGCGGGCAATGCTGGACGCGCTTGCTCCTTATAGGCAACACAGACCGACAGCCATCGGTGGGACAGGCCTGCAATGGCGCGCGTTCGGCCCCCTGCGGACGCGCGTGCGCACGCACAGCCGCGGGCTCCGCGCACCACTGCGCGTTGTTCGCGTGCGTGGCCGCGTCCGCCGGGAAGGCCATGAAGAGCGGGCGCGCGACGGGGCAGCCGTGGGCATGGGCGTCACGGAAGGCAGTGTAGGTGTACGGCAGCGCGCGCAGGCGCCAGCTGAAGGATGTGCGCGCGGCCGCCGCAACCGCCGGCCACCTGCGTTAAGTTGACGTTTAGGGGGCCAGGGGCTCGCGCGCAGGTCCCTGCCTCGGGCCCCAGGGCCGAGGCACTGCCCTCTACAGGCCAGCCAGGTGGCTGGCCAGCTCACTGCAACGTACGCCGTGCGCGCTGGCCGCACCGCAGCCCGGTGCACGCTCCCGGGTCCCAGAGCATCCGAGCTGAACACATGTCCGCGCAGAGCGTCACCCAGCGGCTGCATGTGCCGCCCGAGCCGCACCCACAGCCCGCCCAAACCCTACCCGCTCAAACCCTACCCGGAGGCACAGGACCACCGCCTGCGCGCCACACGACAGAGGCTCCCGCAGCGCCCCGCGCGCCTGAACAGCTCCGCGTAGCCGTTGGCGTGGTGCGCGCGCGCGAGCGGCTGCCACGCGCCCGCGGCGGCCCAGCGCGCGCACAGCTCCTCGCTCGGGCAGCCCTGGAAGCCGCAGATGTCGGCGCCGATGAGGCTGATCCCCGCCATGCCGCCCAGCAGGACGCTCTGCCGCAGCGCGCCCCGCGCCCGCCCCGTGAGCAGCGAGCACCGACCGGCGCTGACCTCTCTACCCTCCTTCACGAGAGGGCTGGACCCGCGCAACCTCGTCCACTTACGAGGGCGCAGCGGCAGGCGTACTGTCTGTGCGGCGAGTGCTGCGCGCTGGCGGCAGGAGCACCGCGCGCTGGCAGCAGGAGCACCGCTCTTAAGAGAGCGAGCGGGAGAGCGAACGGGAGAGCGTGTGACAGCTGCGCCCCACCCTGGACCAGCCGGGCTGCGGCTGGTATGCTGCACCGCGCTGCCTGCACGCACCATGCATGATATGTACTACACATAGCCTAACACAGTGTTCGCGCACCTGCACGGACCAGCGGAGGTCCGCCCAACGGGAGGCGGTGTCCCCCGTCCAGTGCGCAGCCACGGCGCCGGTGCCCAGCCATGTCGACCTGTGCAGCACAACCAGTCACATTCGCGCACGCCAGCTTACTCCACCCAACTGACAGTGGCCAGGAGGCACCCAGGCAACCCGACGCCCGGCACAGGGCAGACTGGCAGATGTATTTGCAGTGACGCCCCTGCCTGTACCTATGCAACGCCCCTGCCTGCCCCAACATGAAGTCATGTACCCCAGCGTCGCTTAAACGCGTAGTATGTATGGCCATGCGCGTCGAGGGCTCTGCACAAGCGCGCGCGCGGCGCGCCGGGTGAGGATGAACGGCCGGCGGCCGGTCACGGCCTGCATCACGCTGTGCGTGGCGAGCGCCATGGAGTGCCCATACAGGTTGTGCATGTCGTACTCCAGCGCGCCGTCCCAGTGCCGCGCGGTCACTGGCAGCGTCTGCCGCTCCGGCCCCAGATGGCTCGGCCGGACCCCCAGCAGCTCCGGCACACACGCTGGACGTACCGCAGGCGCGCAGCCTACCTCCAGGGCTCTGGCTGCCCGCAAACCTCCAGGACACCGCAACGCCTTTGACAGCTGGTGCTGGGTTGGGTAAAACATGGCGTACATAGCCCAGTGAAAGAAATATGCAGCGTTCAAAGCTGTCAGCAACTGAGCGCGATGTGCCAACCTTTGTGCCGAGCGGCAGGCGCGCAGCGCCGTTGTTGATGGCGTAGGGCGGGCTGAAGATGCCGGCCGGCGCCGCGCTGCCGTTGCTGGCCAGGTCGGCGCCGCTCTGGCAGTTGAGCTTGCACACAAAGTCGTTGGCTGCGGGCGCGCTCCCTGCGCGCGGGTGCGGGTTTAGGTATGGTGCGGCGGGCCTTAGCCAGAATCAACGCTCGCATGACATTTGCATGATATTCACACACAAGCAAGCGCCCTCATAATCAGTAACTAGCGGTGTCAATGTGAGCGCGCTACTACCGACACCGAAGCCTCTTTCTGGCAGAGCATGCTGACCGTGCTGATAGGGCCACGCTGACAGGAGCCAGACAGCAAAATGTGCGCGCGAGAAGCGATCGGTGAGCCCAAAATAAGTCTGCGCACTCATTCATGGGAGTGTGAGAACCTGAGCACACGTCGCCCGTGCAGAAGGAGGACACCTGCGGGCAGCCAAAGCTCTGAGCACTTGTTTAAGCTCCAAAGCTCAGAGCGATTGTCCAAGCTGCAACACAGTCTCAACAAGCGGAGCGCGAGGGGCCTCTCCCGCTCCATCAGCCAAGCTGCAGAGCGCGGGCGCGGCCCACCTCGTTCATGTCCAGCCACAGCCCGTCGAAGGGCAGGCTGCCGTGCAGCGCGGCCAGCTGCTGCTGCCACCAGCGCTTGCCCTGCGGGCTCGTGAAGTCCGGGTAGTGCGTGGCGCCCGGCCACACCTGGGCGCCGGCGCCGCCCGCGCGCCAGTCAGGCGCGCTGCGTGCATGCACTGGCGCAATGTCCTCTCAGTGCATCCCACCCTGGAGCCTCACGCTGGAGCAGGCTCAGCACATGCTTAGCTTGCATGCGTGCATGCAGCACCGCGCCAGCCTCCTGTACAGCAGCACTGCAGCATGACAATGACGCGCACGAGGGAACGGCCGCACCGCAAGTTGAAAGGGCGGCAGGTGCGGAGGGTGTGTGTGCACCTGGCCCATGAACGGCTTGCCGCTGATGTCGTGTATGAAGACGGCGTCCGCCATGCCGCTATCGTAGGGCGCATAGCCGGGCTGCACGTGGATGCCGGGGTCCAGGATGGGCACCTGCGGCATGCCCCAGGGTGTCGCCCAGGCTTGGGCTCCTTCCAGGGCCCAAACCCAGCACTCAGTACCATGGATAGGATCACTACCCTAACCTATCGTTGCGGGCGTGTGCGGCCCTGAATTGCAAGGCGCACGTCCGCACGCCCCAAGCATCGCCGTCGTCCGGCTCCTTAACAGCGGCGCATGTAACATGTGATATGCAGCCTGCGCTGCATGCGCGGGCGACATGCAACCGCCCCAGGCTGCATGTTAGGCCGTGGTGCACTGCTTGGGCAGCAGGGCAAGGGCACGCGGCCGCGGCGGGCTGCGGCCGCGCCGAGCCGCCCCGGGGGCGCCGGGTGCGCGCGCGTACCCAGCGCTGGCCCCGGCCGTGCAGCCCGGCCACGAATGCCTGCATGCCGGCCGGCGGGAAGGCCGCGCCGAGCGTGAAGTCCTGGTCCGCGCGCATGTACTGGCTGTCGCTCACGAACGTCTCCAGCGGGATGCCGGCCGACCGGTACCCGTCCACGATGCTGCCGTATTCCGCAACGCTCGCGTAGCCGTACCTGCGCACGGCGCGGGGCTGCCTCGCCAAGGCCGGCGCCGGCGCTGGAGCGTCGCAGACACACCCTCCCAGCTGCGCGGCTCACGCAAGGAAGCTCGCATGTTTGCGAGCGACACCCGGGACGTTTGGCGCGGCACGCGCAGCACGCGCGCAGGGCCCGCGGGCCGCTCCGCGCAGCCGCCCATGCCGCCCACCGCGCGGCGCACTGCCGGACAGCGGCACACGGTGGCAGAACCCGCTTTCCAGGCACAAATTCCCAAAACAGCGGCCCAGGCGGCAGGTCTGACCGCCGGCGGGCGGGGGCGCGCTTGCTGTTCATCAGGCCCAGCGCCCAGTACGCCGGCAGCGCGGGCCGGCCGACGAGCCGCGTCAGCTGGTCCATCACGTCCAGCGGCGACGGCCCCAGCAGGAAGAAGAGGTCGAGGACGCCGCCGACGACGCGGTAGGTCAGCCGGTCGGCGGCCGGCACGACGTCCATGCCGTTGCTGTTGAGCAGCAGCACGCCGTGCGCGGACCCGTCTGCGCCCCGCGCGCGCGCGCCCCAGACATATGCGTGCTCGTCCCGCCTGCTGTCTGCTTATCGCAGGCTCTCACCAGGCATTACATTGCCACAAGGGCTGCATTTCGAGCTGACGAGCTGTGCTTGGACGGCCACATGCTGCTGTGAGTCCTGCCTCATCCTCGAGCCTGTGTCGCGGAGCTTGGACGCGGTCTGCGCACGAGCCTGCTCCTGCGCAGGCCGGGGCGCACCCGGTAGGGTGCAGTGACACTCTAACCCTTCCCCCAGCACCGGGTGGGGTTTGGCACCTGGCCGCAGCTCCATGTAGAACGGCCAGGCGGAGTAGATGTTCTGGTCTGGCAGCGCGGCCGGGCTGTCGCGCGCCCACAGCGTCAGCACAGTGCCGTTGCGCGGCAGCGCGAACCCGCCGGTGCGCACGCTCTCGCCCAGGCCGTACAGACTGGCCGACGGGTCGAGCGCCGTGCTGAGCTCAACGTACTGGTCCTGCGCGCCCGGCACGCAGTGTGAGGGGCCGGGCGGGCGCGCCTGCCGCGCCGTCAGCCCCGCCGTGCCCCTCGTATGAGCAGGGTGCGCACGCACCTGCACACATGTATCAACGTATGTATCTGCAGATGTGAACAGGTGTGAGAGGTGACAACCCTGTCTCTGTACTTGTAAATTACAGCATGCAGGACTGGCCACATCATGTGGATATCAAGGCATGCGCATCCTGCATCTAGCGACGTCGGCGCCAACGTCCTTGAATCGGGAGCCCCGGTGTACCTCATAGGTGTACCTCGTAGGCCAGCAGCACACACGTAGAGCACTCCATGCAGATGCTGGGTGCTGCAAACAACTTCAACGGACTCTGCAAGCAGAGGCGCACCTTGAAGACCAGCCGCGTTCCCTGTGTGCTGAACAGGGGCACGCCATCGCTGGCATTGCGTCGCGCCACTGCAAATGCGAACGGCGACGCCTTGTAGTTGAACTGGTACTGCGGCACTGCGTCGTCAGAGCCTGCGCATGGCCCACGCACATGCGATCCGGCATGCCCGATGCTACATAGTAACGCCTCGCAACACGCGCAGGCGCACCATCCGCCTGCACTCGCTTGAGGAGAGAAGTGACAAAGTACCGAGAGGGGGGTGGGCAGTGCTAATGGCGCTCTAGCAAGCCGTGCACGCTGACAGGCGGCAGGCCACGGCCAGGCGGCGGGCTGCTCAAAGCGCGCGCCCCACAGGACCTGAAAGTCAGGCTGTGCTTGCACATGGGACAAGGAGCGGGCCGGGGCGGGCGCACTCTCGGTGGTGCCAAGCAGCAGCGCGCGCGGCACCTCCCAGCGCCCCTCCGCGCCGATCCGGACGCGCAGCGTGCGCGAGTCCACGTTCTCCACGCGCAGCGCCAGCGGCGACACGTCGGCGCCGAGCGCAGGCGCGGCTGCCTGCTGCTGCACGAGCGCGCCGCGCAGGCCGTTGCCTGCGCATGCACGCGTGGGGCGGGCTCACGCGCTGCTGCAAATTGCGTTGCCCGGGCCGACCGCGCCGCCTGCGTGCTGCCTCACGGACTGCGCAGCCTCAGCTGCGCCAGGCTCAGGCCTGCAGTCATATGCATGCGCAAATGCAACGCGCTAGCCAGCTCCCTATCTGTCTGGGGTTCAGACTTGCAACGCGCGGCTCTCAGCATGCTACCCACTACAGCACACTATCCTGAACGCGCTCACTTGTGCACACGAGCTAGCGAGGACTAGCGTGCCGGCCAAGTCCAAGAGAGCGACTGTGAACAAACTGGCAGCCCGCTGTCAGCTGGCGGCCTTGGACTTGCGCGTGTGCGCACTGGTGGCCTGCAGACCCCCCCGCAGCGCGTATGAGCTGCTCCCCGCGTTGGCATCTGCAAGCAGGTGACGCGCGCTTGCATCTGTGTGATGCGCTCCCAGCGCACCGCCAGCCCCTCGCCTGCCCTCGGAGCAGGGCGCGCCTGCGCCGCCTGCGCGCCGCGCACCAGTGTGCAAGCCGTCCGGCGTGCCAGGTGGCCTAATCACCGTTAGAGGCCATGAGCGGCCTCATGCAAGTCGCAAACGCCTGTGGTCTTGCAAGCTCTGACAGCAGCTCCTGCAGCAGCAAGTCACGCAGCAACAGTACAGCCGGCGCGCGACCAGCTGTAGTGAGTTGCAGCGTGAGGAATACGGTAATGGTGCGTAGCTAGTACCTGCGAGAAACAGCGCTTCCACACCGCACCGCCCGGTGCCGAGCCGGCGCACCTAGACTGCAGCTGGCCTCAGCCGCGCAGCACGCCAGCACCAGCACCGCCGCAAGCAGGACCGCCCTCATTACACGCGGCTCCGCTGGGAGACGCCGCTGGCCAGCACAGCCTTGATTGCAGCTACTTACGCGCAGTAATTCAACGCCATCTGCGCAGTGAAGTTGTGATGGTGGGGCTGGATGAAACCGTTGCATGTATGGACTCCGGGAGTCTAGGGCAGGGCCTGGAATAACCCACCGTGACTGATGACTCCGCACCCCCGTTCCCCTCGTTTGGGCTCAGCTCAGAACGCGAGTGGGGCTCTGTAAAAGCCGTTGTTCGGCCGAACTGGACGCCAATCGGCCACCAGCGCAACTGCTGCGTGACCCAGGCGGCACGGCGGGAGCAGGAGGCAGGCAGCCGGTGGCGGTCCTGGACGCACCTGTCGCGTCAGACAGGGCGCTTTGCCCAGGATTCTGACAGTGCGGAGCCGGGTGCGGCCTCCTCCGGTATACGGCCGCAGGAGTGCGCATCTTGCATGCTGTCAAAAATAGTACGACAAGCGGCCCACCGCTTGCATCGCTCGCCTCCCGACGCATGCAACGGGCCGGGGGCCAGGTCAAAGTCAACCAGGTGCCAGCTTTTCTGGCTGGGGCCGAGCGCTGGCCGCGACCCGCCCCAAGCCAGGCATGCTGGCCGCGCGCAGGCGGCCGCGAGGTCCATGGCGGCCTTCAGGGACCAGTCCATCCTGGTGGTGGACGGGCGGCTGGTGCACGACGAGGAGGAGGAGGTGCTGATGGACGCGGCGGTCGTCAAGCGCGCCAAAGCGCGGACGATTACAGCGCTGAACCTGGCGTTCCTGCTGGAGAAGACCAACGAGCAAGTGCTGCCGGCAGGTCCGCGCCGCAGCGCGCCGCACTCACTGGCGTGCAGCCTTGCCGCGCTGCCGGCCGGCGGCGGGGCGCGCCGCGCGCAGAGCGGGCGTGCTGACGCCAATCACGCGCGGCGCGCGCAGCGTACAAGTTCATCGGCTTCTCGCTGAACGTCAACCCGTCGCAGCTGGGCTCGATCACGCTGGCGCGCGGCATGGTCCAGGCGCTGGCCTCGCCGCTGGCCGGCCTGCTCGGCGACCGCCTGAACCGCTGCTACATCGTGTCGTTCGGCGCCATCCTGTGGGGCGTCATGACCGTCGCGATTGCGGCGTCGACCACGCTAGCGCAGGTGCGCCCTTGGTGGGACATGCTGCGCGGGTGGAACGCCGGACCGCACGGCATGCTCCAGCGCTGGGCGCTTTCTGACAGTGCCGCAGCGGGAGTAGCGCGTTCAGAGCCGCAGCGGCAGGCGCTGGAGTGCCGCGGGGGCGCCTGTGGCGCAGTAAGCCGCCGAGTGGCACGCCTGCTGAGTCAGCGCGCCATGCAGCACGGCCGGCCAGCATTCCGCCGCAATGCGGCGGCTCAGAATGGTGCCGAAATAAATCCTGGGTGTCAGCATCACACCTTGCAGCCAAGCCGTGGGACAGCACGTTGATATGAGTGCCGCTGCAAGCGGAGCGCCGCCTGCGGGCGCCGAGCCGCCGGCCGCCCCGCAGGCCATGAGCTTCAGCGCAGTCAACGGCCTGGGCCTGGCGCTGGTGATCCCGGCCGCGCAGAGCCTGGTGGCGGACTACTATGAGGAGAGGTCGCGCGGCGGCGCGTTTGGGCTGCTGTTTGGCGTGTCCTCGCTGGGTGCGCCCCTGTGTGCGCAGGATGAGGAGCAGGCACACGTGGAGCAGTAGCTCATTGGCCTGCAGAAGAGCTTGATCCGGCTGCAGACATTGTCTCCATGCATGGGTGCTCTCAGAAGAGCAGGCAGGTACCGCATCTGGCTGCATCTGCGGGGGCAAACGGACGCGGTGTCGGGCAAGTTGGCAGGCAGAGCGGCGGGCTGCTCGGAGCTCAGCTTTCTGATCATCACGGACATGGCAGTAGGTACTGGCGATGACGCCGCGGGCGCAGCTTGCGGAGCGCTCAGCCGATGCGCAGCGCTTGGGACAGCTCTGCAAGGCCACGCTGAGCTCTTGTTGGCCACAGTAAGGCATCACGCAGGCCGGCCGCGAGCGCTCTCAAAGGGTCCCGCAGGGCGCTGATCGCGGAAGGGTGCGCATGCGTGGCCTGGCAAGGGCCGCACGCCTGGGGCAACTCCTCCGTCTGGCCCCCAGGCCTGGCGGGTGTCTTCTCTGCCCTAACCTAAGCCTAGGCCACCCTGGCCCCCAGGCGGCCTGGCGGGCGGCTTCTTCGCGACCGCCGTCGGCGGCCTGCACCCGCTGGGCCTGGAGGGCTGGCGCTTTGCGTTCCACGTGGTCGCCGGCATCAGCATCGCGGCCGGCCTGGTCGTGCTTGCCATCGCGCGCGACCCGCGGAAGAAGGCGCGCCCCGCGCGCGCGCCGCCCGCGGCCACAGCCCCGCACAACCGGACGCCTGGGGCCGCGCTTGGCAGCTTGTGCCCCTGCATGCATGTCGATGCCCTGGCCCCATGTCACGCATGGTCTGGAGCCGCCGACTGAACAGAGCAGGCTCTGCAAGCGCTATCACGGCCAGGAGCGCGATATGCGCAGCGAGCAGAGCGCATCGGGGGAGCCCCAGGGGGCTGCATGCGCGCGCCGGGCGCCGTCGGACGGGTGCAGGCTCTGCGGCGCTCTGCGCTTGTGCTGACAGCTGGACGGGGCGCGGCAGGCGGAGCACGTCATGGGCGAGGGCGCGAGCGGCTTCATGCGCTGGCTGGGGAAGCATATGCGCGAGATGTGGCGCGACATCGGCTACGTGTTGCGGATACCCACATTCAACATTGTGGTCCTCCAGGCGCGCCGCGCCCAGATGCACAACGAGCTGGATGTGTCGGAGCGGTGCAAGGAAAGCAACGCAGGCATTTAGTTTGTGCTTCACAGCCATTACCCTTGACAGCTCTTGAATTAGCTGCCTCGACCGTTGATAGCATGCTGTGCGTATGAGGATGACTGTGGATGTGTGCAGCGGCTGCTGCGCCGTCCTGACAGCAGCGCGCACGCAGGGCATCGTGGGCACGATGCCGTGGATCGCGCTGGGCTGGCTGACGCTGTACCTGCAGCTGCTGGGCTTCAGCGACCTGGCAGCCGCCGTGCTCAACGCACTCGTCGCGCTCGGCTGCGCGCTCGGCAGCTTCTGCGGAGGGCTGCTGGGTGCGCCGCTCCTGCGCCCGCACTGCGCACAAAATGGATTCTGTCTCTGCCCGGCGCACAGCAGACGCTCGGCTCCGGCGCGGCGCCTGCCAGGATGCGCGGCGGCGCTCTCCGACAGCGCTCGCAGCGCTGTCTGACACAAACAGCACTTTCCGACGAAACAGCACTCTTCAACATATCCACATGGCACTGGTGCAGGCAACCCTCTGGTCTTACATGGGATGTCTCACGTGTCCCGCCAAGCTCTGGTCACCACAAACATGACGCCGCGCTGGTGCGATTGCTCACCGGCGCGGCGCTGTGCGGCAGGCGATGCGCTGACCAAGTACTATTCGCCCAACCGCGGCAAGATTATCGCAGCGCAGCTGAGCGTGGCGACTGCCATCCCGTTCACCATCGCGCTGTTCAAGGTGCGGCAGGCCCGCGCCCAGCCCATGCCGCGCGTGAGCGCTCAGGCACATGCATCAACATAACACACTCTAAAGTAGGCTGCATTTGGGTTGCAATCAGCCAAAAGAGGAGTCAGAAACGCTGGCGCGCCGATCGGCCAGCGAAACGCTGGGGGAATTTTACCTGCGCAGTACTCGCCCAGCCTCGCTTGGATTTGCTTGCCACTATGCCGGCCTGTGCGAGGACCGCAGCACTGTGAAGCAGTGCACCTGTGACGCTGTGCGCGTGGGCTGCGGCGCGCGGCTCGACGCGGGGGCCGGCAGACCGTGCATCCAATCTCAACCTCTGCGCATCCATGCAGTCCTGGGTCATGCTGCGCGCGTGCGTGCGTGCGTGCAGCTGATGCCGATGACCGCGACTGGGGAGAGCTTCAGCAAGTATGCCGCCGTTCTCTTCTTCATGGGTGCCTGCATCAGCTGGTGCGCTGCCCTCACCCTAACCCTGCACCACACCGGAGCTCCCGCGCCGGACGCCCTGATGCTCTGCACTTTTGCTGGCGCCGGCCGCAGTTCGTGCCGCCGTGCCTGCCGCTGCCGTCCCCAGCATGCGCACAGGGGGCACAGCTGTTTGTGGGGAGCTCTGACATGTGCGCTGCCGGCAGGTCGGGGACGAACAACAGCGCGATCTTCTCCGAAATCGTGCCGGAGCAGCTGCGGTCGGCAATCTACGCATTTGACCGCTCATTCGAGGGCGCGGTGGGCGCGACCGCGGCGCCGCTGGTCGGTGCGCGCGCCCCCGCGCGGCCCTGGCGCGCTGCTGCCTGCGCCCCGTCGCGCCTGCGGAATTCGCGCCGTCAGCTGTTTAGGCTTGAGTCTGCATGCCATGGATGTCTGGGCAGGCTTTCCTGAGGCTGCGCTGCGACTCAATCCACTGCGGCATATCACGGCCTGGCCAGCTGTTCGCACAGGGAGTGCTGCTCAGGGCACACCCCGCGCCCGAGCATGCTTGCAACTCTCGCTCTCGCATGCCCAAGCCTGAGAGCGCGCGCCGCGCCCGGCGCAGGCATCATCGCGGACAGGGTGTTCGGCTACCACGGCGCGGTCGGCCGCGAGTCGAGCGCGGCGCTGCAGGCGGCCAACGCGGGCGCGCTGGGCAACAGCCTCATGGCCGTCCTGGGCGTCCCCTGGCTGCTCTGCTTCTTCGCCTACTTCCGTGCGCCCCTACCCTAACCCTAATCCCAGCCTCTCTTCACCCATTTGCTGTAGGTGAACACCTGCGCATAGCATGGGGGCTGGCGTGCACCTGAGCATGGAACAAACGCAGCAGCAGAGCGCCCCGCGCAGTGCGGTCGCAGCCCGCACGGCAGCCGGCGCGCATGTCTGGTTGTCAGGGCCTTGAGAGAGAGAGTGATCGGTCCTATGCGCTACTGCTGGCAGAGCGGAGCAGCGCCCGGCCCGGGCACACGCTCACCACAGAAAGTGCGCCGCGCTGCATGGCTCGGCTATGAGCTCGCGCGCCCACCCCATGGCGCAGCCAAGCACGTAGCCCTCACCAACCCGCCGGCAGGCGCCGCGAGTGACTGCCGCCTCGCCTCGCGCAGTGCTGTACTTCACGCTGCCGATGGACAAGCGGCGCAGCGTCGACCTCGGCCGCGTGCTGGCCTCGCAGAAGGCGTCGCGCCGCGTCGAGCTGGGCGCACGCGCGCCCGCCCCCGCGCCGCCCGCCGCGCCCGGCACCGTGCAGGGCAAGGCGCCCGCCCCGCCCGCGAGCAGCGCCGCCAACGGGGCGGCCGCCGGGCACGCCAAGCCGGTCGGCAACGGGGTCGCGCACGCTGGCCTGGCGCCGGCGGCCGCCAGCGGCGGCCGGCAGGGCCCTGCGGACTCTGCCGGGGCTGCCAGGTCGCCCGTGTAGGGCGCGTGGCGCGCGGCCCACCCCGACGCGTCTGCCCTGTGGTTGCACAGAGCCGGGCTGAGCGGACCACCGCAGGGGGGTGCGGCCTGGGCACTCTGCTTGGTTTGATTTATATCGGGTTGGTATTCGCGCTCACAGGTCACACCAGGACCGAGCCAGGCGTGCATGGCCTTGCTGCCTCCCTTGGACGCATGCAAGCTGCCAGGGCAGACGCCGCGCGGCCGGCCTGGTGCATGCGGCGCTCGGGCTCGCTGGCGATGGCGAGCGCGAGCGCCGGTGCGCGCTGCACAGTGTCCAAGGACTACAAGCTCAGGGTTTGGGTGGGCCAGCAGGCGCCCGTGTCCGGGCGGCTGCGGCTTGTTGGGAAGGTGTTCAGGGGCGGCGGGGTTTGCGCCTAAGAAGGTGGGTGGGTTTGGAGCTCTGCGGCCCGCTCGCCCCCGGGCCTGCATGCACGGCGCGGCCGCGGCATTTGACCAGGGCTGGTGCCCGTTTGCCTCGACTGCCTGTCCCGGCGCTGTCCGGCGCACAGCCTGCTGCGCTGCATGGCTGTTGTAGAGTCCCCCGGGTGCCATTGTGAGGTCGGGGCAGGGGATAGGGCACAGCATGTGCTCCTAAGCTTCTGTCATGTGCGCGAGGCAGGTTTATGGCCTGGGCAGGTAGATGTTTTGGGTGGCAGCCGCCCACCCACGGTCTGGCTCTGGTTGTGTGCAGAGCCTGCCACGGCTGCCCTTTTTGGCTGCGAGGGCATTTTGACTGGGCAGTTTTGGACGCTTTATAGCCCAGAGCTTACCGAGACTGCACGCAATGCCACAGCACCCGCCGACCTGGCAGCGCAGTGGCCTGCGCTCCTGCGCTTCTGGTGCTGGGTGCTGTGCATTGGGTCTCATAGGTTGTGAAGTGCTGAGACACCACGCCCGCGCCAACGAACTGCAAAGCTGCCCACACTCAGTCTGTGTGTATTTCCGTGGACTTGCGTGCATTTGTAGAGTGCAATGGCATACCAGCGCTGTAAATACGTGCTGCAGCAAGAGCTCCTGCTCACAGGCGCACATTAGCCAGACTTCGGCCACAAGCATGTCATGCCGAGTGACCAGCTTGCAAGATCAGTCGAGCACAGCTTCCCAGTTGCGTGCTCACATTTGAGCCTGTTTTCTGAACCCTACCCCTATCAATAGCATAATCCCATCCAGCTACGCGACGCTAGCTGAGCAGGCGACCGAGCGCCCAAGCGCAGCCGGCGATGCTGACTGCCGTGTCACGCAGCGCGGCGGCGGCTGCTCGGCCCCGTCGTCAGACTTCCGCGCCCGCGCCCGGCCCCAGCCGCAGCCGCGGCCCGCCGGCGCGCAGCACGACGTCGGCGGGGTCCCAGCCGGCGGCGCGCAGCTGGCGGAGGAAGTCCGCATAGCGGCCGCGCAGCGCCGCCAAGCTGGCCGCCGTGTCCGCGGGCGTCGCGTCGCGCACGCCGGCGTGCTCCAGCCACGCGGCCTGCCCCCGCAGTGCGCGGTAGGCGCGACCGCCTGACATGCGGGTCGCTTGGTGCGGCATGCGAGGTCATTGTCGGGCGCCGCACAGTCGGCAGCGGAGAGCGGGAGCAGCTGGCGCGACCTGGCTCACTTGCAGGCGCAGGGAGGCGCTCTGGAAACTAAAGCTTGTGGCTCCAGGCCTGTGCGGACCTGCCAGAGTGGCCGCAGCAGGTCGGCGCCCCGGACGCCCTCGCGCAGCAGCACGGCGCCGCGGCCGCCGCGCCACACCAGCGCGTGCGTCTCGCCCGCGTGCGCCGCCAGCAGTGCCTGCGAATGCGCGCCCATGTAAATTAGGTCAGCGTATATGCCTCGCCGGCGTGCGCCACCAGCAGAGCCTGCGCACACGCGCCTTAGGGGAAAAGTCCAGCATGTACGCATCGTCTGCGTGCGCCGCCCGCAGGCTCTCTGCGCGGTGCCCTGGAGTTCTTTGGACACGAGGTGGGCTGGCCGCCGCCGCCCTCATGGCGCCTTTCGCTTGAGGCTGGTCGAGAAGTGACTACAGCAAAGCCTTGCATGTACAAGGTCATCTCTCCTAGCTCTTACACATCCCAGGACAATTTTATATTGCTTTTTGAGCAGGGACGGAGCTAGGCCAGCTGTGCTACCACAGGCGCCAGCTCAGGGGGGCCGCCAGGGCCACCTGCAGCTCGCGCGGGTCCGGCGCCGGCCCGAGCGCCGACTCCACGGACGCGCCCAGCTGCACCGACGGCCGCGCCATGCCCGGCAGCGCCCACAGCACCTCGCCCGCATTGGCCTCCTCGACGCCTGCGCCGGGCGTCAAGCGGTTGAGCGCCTCTGTGCGCCCTGCCCCTGTCACAACCAGTGTATGCCAACATGCGAGCCGCTTCCGCTGCCGGCCAGGGGCATGGTGCGGCTCGCGCCTGCACGCTCCGCGGCCTGTGCAGCAACAGAAACCCTAACCCTAAACCCAACTAGGACAGCAACAAAGCGCCGCGCCTGGCACGGGGCGGCCGGCGGCGTGCGCGGCCGCACACGCGCACGCGCGCTTCTGGTTCAGGCTGCCGAAGCGCAGCACGGCCAGGCTCTGGTAGCGCAGCGCCACGTGCGCCGCCTGCAGGCCGGCCCAGACGGCGACCACGTTCTCGGGCCGCCCGGTCGCCTCGATCGCGCGCAGCAGCAGCACGCTCGCGCCCAGGCCCGCCAGCTGCGCGGCCACCTCCCAGACCTGCGCGGCGCGCAGCCGCTGGGGCGGTGCAGGGTGGGGTACAGGGTTGTCGCCGGCCGCCTTGCAATGAAGCGTGCAAAGGCGCAACATGTTTATTGCACCCTGCATGGCGTCCGGTGTGGCCTTGGACTATCATGCAAGCTCGCTCGGCTGGGCATGTGCGCGGCCGCAACCCGAGCTTCGGGTCTTGCAGGCACCCGAGTGACCCAGGAGCATGCGCAGCGCGGCTGGGCAGCCGCGAGCGCTGCGAGCGGGCGCGGTCTCAGAGGCCGGCGGGCGGCGCGTGCGGCCGCGGGCAGGCGCGCCTCCTCCTTGGCGGCGATGTCGCCCACGTTGCCGGCGGCGGCCTGGTGCGTCTGGATGATGCGGAAGCAGGGGTTCCCCAAACCCTTGCCGACCGCGCGCGCAAAGTTGCCGCCGCCGGCCAGCACCACGAAGCTGCCCGGGAAGAACTGCGTCGCGATCTCGGCCGCCAGGCCGGCGGTCTTGAAGACCTCGGCCGTCAGCCGCCAGCGCTTGGGGTCCTCGTCAAACACGCCCGCGAGGCGGCCGCCCACCTGCGCGCGCGCGCGGCGCGCTCGCCGGGGCGAGTCGCGGCGCCCGCGCCCACGCCCAGAGAGCAGCGGCGGGCGTGTGCTCGCGCGGGAGCGCGCGCGACCACATGCAGCACCTCGAACGGCTCCCGGCGCCGACAGGGCATCCCTGCGCATGCACGCCTGCTCCTTCCCTTGCAGGCGGAGCAAGTCCACATGATCGCCTGCCACAGTGCGTCCTCTCCAGCAGCCGTGCCAGAGCAGGCCGGGCGCGGCCCGCACCAAGAGCCGGCCCGCCACGCCCACGGCATCCTTCGTGATCCACTTTATTGCCGCCGCAGCCGAGGCAGCCGCTGCAGCCCCGCCGCCGATGCCGACCGCCTGGCGGCGCGCGCGCGAGGGCTTTGGTGCCGTTCAGGTCAGTGCATGGCATGGCCGTTGCAGGTTGCGCGTGCCAGTCTCTGCAATACAGCGCATTTGCATCACTTGCTCTCCACTCCCTCACGGACAGCATGTATGCAGATGTGTGACGTACACAACTAAAGTTGCTCCAATTTGTGCAGCTGGCGCTGCATGCGCTTGTAATGCCAGAATGTTGCCGCCATTGTCTCGGCCAGTACAGGGCCGCGCACGGGGGCGTCCGCGCACTGCCCCCACCAGCCGCCAGCGGCGCCCGGGGGCGCGCCTGCAGCAGGCTGGAGGTGGGCAGCCCGCACAGGACCGTTCGCTGGGGGGACCGCATGCTGCCCGCCCCCCTCCCGGGCGGCGGCGGCGGCGCGGGCGCGCCTGCAGCAAGCTGGAGGTGGCGAGCGAGGAGGTCATCCAGCCGGTGATGTGGCACGGCACCGCCCAGAGCTGGTACGGCAGGTAGTCGCCCGCCACGCTGTCAGGGAAGCCGGCCGGCAGGAAGAAGCCTGCGCGCCTGATGAGGAACGCTTGGCTCTGCATCAGCGAGATGCGGATTGTTGGATGGACTACCTGATTTCCAGGTGAAGGGGGTCTCCCATGTGCGCATGATGGGGGTCTGTGATGAGGGTAGGCACTTTGCACGCCAGGGGCGCGGACAGGGGAGTAGAGGGGCATGCGCAAACTCAAAGCACCCGCCATGTCCCGCACCTTCAGCTGCGGCGCAGCGGGAGGCTTTTGTGTCGCTCGGGCGCAAGCGCTGCGTCCCAGCCCGCCCCCGCTCGCTCTATCAGTATTTCAGAGACGGGCGAGGATGTAGGGTGGCAAGTAGGGGTAGGGCGGGGGCCGCTGCCTTTTAGCGCGTCCACCGCCGACCCGGTGCGGTCGGCGCGCGACAGCACGTCGGTCCGCGGCGCCGCGGGGCCGCCGCGGCGTAGCGAGAAGCGCCGCCGCCGCCGGCCGTCCACCTCCACTAGCTCGGCCGGCTCCTCCGCTGCCTGCCGGTGGGGCGCGCTGTTGTCGTCGCTGAGCTGGCTAGCGAGTGGAAGGCACAGCCAGGCCTCACAAGCGCAAACGGCAGGCCAGGCGGGCGGAGCTTTGCGCAGGTGAACAAGCAGAGCGCGCTGCGGCTAAACGCAGCCCCATTTAGCAGGAGGCAGCGTCGGCCCGCACCGCTGAGGCCGGCTGGTCGCGCGGGGCGGTGTCTGTGTCCACAGCTGCGCGTGCTGTGCGCCGCCATGACGTCCTGCTCGGCCGCAGAGTCCTGCGCCTGCACGCGGACAATAGCGCATGCCTTGCTGCTGCAGCGTGCTTTGCTGGACAGCCGTCAATATATGCTGGTTGAGTCTGACACACAACATCGCTCGCCATACAGAGGCAGCACACCTTATGCGCAAGCCGCAGTGGGCACAGAGTTTTGTCGACACATGCGCTTGAATTGTGCTCGCTTGCATGCCTGCTGTGTCAGCGATGGAGGCGACTTAGCCTTTCCTTCTGGTAGCAACTATCCTTCACTAGTCCATGGACTGGCAGGTCAGTTCCCGCGTTTTATGGTGGTACCCTCTCGCACAAGAAAAAACCCACAAGCTCGAAAGCTCGCTGGAGTACAAACCTGTAGCAATCAGTTGCGGGCTGAAAGTGCGTTTCTGTAGCTGCCTCCTCGTACCAAGGTCCTGTGCCTGCAGCGAGTCCGCGTCAGTGCCAAAAGCTAGTGAAGGGGCAGTGCCCTAGTGGCCTGTGGCCAGCAGCGCCTGGCCAAGTGAGCTGCGCCAGCAGGCGCTCGCAGTGATGCTGCCCACCGTAAATCCTGTGAGCCCGTTGAAAGCACGCCGGTATTCCTATCGCAGCCGCCCCACTTCCTTCCCGGTGAGCCAGATAAAGATCCTGCTGCTGGAGGGCATCAGCAGCTCCGCCGTCGACATATTCAGGGCAGAGGGCTTTGACGTGGTGCGCTGGGCTGTCTGCTAGAGCGCGCATCGGCAGTTCTGCTTGCTCCACTTGCGCCCCAATGCTGCTGCACACTGTGTCAGAAACCACCCCAGCGCCGCGTGGAAGAGCGGTCTGTGCCACCAGCGGCCTGCACGGCTTGCAGGAGACCTTTCTGCAAGTGCTCAGGCTCGTGAACGCAAGTCGAGCGTCGTCCGGCCCAGGGGGAATAAAGCGGTCACCGAAGCGGTGCGCGCCTGGCAGGAGACCGTGGCGACAGCGCTGTCTGCGGGCGAGCTGGCGGCGCGCCTGCGCGACGTGCACGTGCTGGGCATCCGCAGCAAGACGCGCGTGTGCGCCGAGGCGCTCACCAGCGCGCGGCGCCTGCTCTGCATCGGCTGCTTCTGCATCGGCACCAACCAGGTCGACCTGCAGGCGCGCCGCCCGCGCGGCCGCGCGGGCCCCGGCCGCTGCTTGCGGAGCCGCGCGTCTTGCCGCAGTGTGCACGCTGCCACCTGGTCGCTCGCCGCCCCTCTCATTGAGGCCATACTGTGACCGCTCCGCCCGTTGGATCGACTGCCTCGGCCACCCTCTACCGCTGGGCCCGCCCCTCAGCCGCTCGCAGACCGCCGCGCAGACCGCCAGCGCACCCCCCGCGCGGCAGGCGGCCAAGCTGCGCGGCGTGCCGGTGTTCAACGCGCCGTTCAGCAACACGCGCAGCGTCGCGGAGCTGGTCGTCGCGGAGGTGATCGCGCTCGCGCGCCAGCTCGGCGACCGCTCGGCCGAGATGCATGCGGGCACCTGGCGCAAGGTCTCGCGCGGCTGCTACGAGGTCCGCGGCAAGACGCTCGGCATCGTCGGCTACGGCCACATCGGCTCGCAGGCCCGCATGCGCCTGCATAAGTTTAGGGTGTAGGGTCATCTTACCCAATACCCTATATCCATGCGGCGCGCGGGCTTGGGCGCAGCGCTGGCGCCCAGGATGGGCGGCGCAAGCGGCGTATGGGCTCGGCCAGGGGCCCCCTTTCTGCTTGAGTACAATAGCTCTTGGCCAAGCACTACAGGCAATGAACAGTGCAATGGTGCCTGCTGCGGTTTGTCACATGCATCGCATGGCCCTCAAGCTGCCACTGGGCCTCTGGAGGGTCATGGGAACACTGGTCAGCTCAGCGCACCCCATGCACGTGCCAGCAGTCGCACAAAAGGCATGTTTGATGCGTGCATGCACCCGGAGTGCTGGCATGTCCGCAGCGGCGCACTGCGCTCGCCTGTCTGCATGACCACTGCCGGCGTAGCTGTACACGTTACGATGAGTGATGGCATGCCAAGAGGCGCGCAGGTCGGCGTGCTGGCAGAGATGCTGGGCATGCGCGTGGTCACCTACGATGTCGTCCCCAAAGTGCGCGCTGCGGGCCCAGGCATGCTCCCCTGCATGCGCCGACCAGCGCAGCTTGCTTGGCACGCGGGCGATGACGCTCGTGTGTGACAGAAAGAAAGCAACGGCTTCCCACAATCCTGCCCCCGCCAATGCTCAGTGCCTGCTGTCCTGACGGCTCACAGCGCCTCCTGAATACGCTGCAGTGCGCTCGAAGGCTCCAAGCTGCGTGCGTGGCAAGCAAGTGCCCAATGCATGCAAGCCGCTGCTTAAGCGATGCAAGCTGCGCGTCGACCGACGGCCCTTGACCACCGGCCTGCCTGGCGCAGATGGCGATCGGCAACGCGACCGCGTGCAAGACGCTGGCGGAGGCGCTGGGGCAGTCCGACTTTGTGACGCTGCACGTGCCCGCGACGCCCGCGACGCGGAATATGATCGGGGCCAAGGAGGTGGCGGCCATGCGGCGGGGTGCGGGCGGTCTGTCCATCCAGGCAGCCTGCAATGGCGTGCGATAGCCGCCGATACAGCACCTCGCGATGCCCGCTGTTGTCGCTCACCGATAACAGCCCCGGGAAAGCAGCTTGCGCAAGCAGTACCTGCGCAGCCAGGCAGAGCTTGCGTGGCGTGCAACTGGACCTGCCGGCGGCGGCCGCGCCGCACAGCGGCGGCTGCACACGCGGCAGCGCCGCCGGCCGCGCCTCTCTTTGGGCTGCGAGAGATGCTGTACCAGGCTGGACAGGCCGAAAGAGGCGGCCCCGCCCTCTGCCGCCTGCGCAGGCGCTTACCTGAGGCGGCTCCGCCCGCTGCCGCCCGCGCAGGCGCATACCTGATCAACAACTCGCGCGGGTCGGTCGTGGACATCGGCGCGCTGGCGGCCGCGCTGCGCGGCGGCGCGCTCGCCGGCGCCGCCGTCGACGTGTTCCCCGCGGAGCCCGAGCGCAACGGCGCCGGCTTTGCGAACGGTCTGGCGCTGGCATGACTCCGCCCTTTGCCTGCTGATGGACTGTCACATGCGTTTGAAGCACCGGAGCACGTATCTTGCCGGAGGTTGTCTTGGATCTACTCATGCAGCTATGTCCTTACAACTGTGTGTGCTTGATCATGGTTGCTAGTGCCAGTGTATCTTGCACTCATCGAGTGTGTGCGTGCTGGAGTGTTCAACCGGCGCTGTGCCCCCCCTGGGGCGCGCCGCTGCAACAAGCAGTTAAGCAATATTCGATGACATGCGCACGCCCCAGCCGCCCGGGCGGAGGCGTGACGAGGGGGCCGCGCCGCGCGCGCAGAGCTGCAGCGCCTGCCCAACGTCATCCTGACGCCGCACATCGGTGGCTCCACTGAGGAGGCGCAGGCGGCGATCGGCGTCGAGGTCGCGAGCGCGCTGATACGCTTTGTCAACGTCGGCGCGAGCGTGGGCGCCGTCAACTTCCCGCAGGCGCGCGCCGCGGGGCCTGCAGGGCTGCCGCGCTCACAATGCATCCTGCGCCACGGCAGCCAGCGAGCGACATCAACTCCTTCGCGCGCGCCGCCGGGCCTGCAGTCTCGCCGCGCCCGCAGTGTACCCTGCGCCACGGCAGCCAGCGGTCGCCGTCAGCTTGCCAGGGCACGCCGCCGGGCGTGCAGGCGCGTTGCGGACGCAATGCACCCTGCGCCACCGCAGACAGCAGGCGCCGTCAGCCTCCCCTGGGCGAGCGCTGGGCCTGCAGGCTCGCCATGTCCACTCTCTACCCCACGCCATGCCTCACAGCAGAACCCCACGCAACGGCTCGCATTTCCTTTGCTGCAAGGCAATCATTTAGTGGAGGCCTGCGTCGCCGCCTGCACCATCGAGCCCCCGCTGCCTGCGCAGATGGACCACCCCGACGATGACGCCAGCCACCGCGTGCTCAACGTGCACAAGAATGTGCCGGGCGTGCTGCGGGACGTCAACCGCATCATCTCCGACCTGGACGCCAACATCAAGGCCCAGGTTCCCCGGCCCTGCCAGGAATGGGATAGGTTTAGGTTTAGGCTAGAGATAGGGTAGGGAGAGCATCATCTCCGACCCTGACGCCAATTAAGGCGCAGGCTCCCCGGTCCTGCCCCACCCCGTCAGGGCCCAGCGGCTGCGCGGCGCACGGCTCAGCGCGCGCGGCCTTGCAGGGCCGCACATGCCCGCCGCTGTGCCTGCTGTCTGCGCCGCACGGCTTGCAGCGCCGTGTGCTTGACGGAAACGTGGCGCGGCGTGCGCAGGTCAACGTGACCGACGCCGACGTCGGCTACCTGGTGCGCGCCCGCCGGGTGTCGCCCCTGCCGTGTCCCAGCTGTGCCAGCTGTATGCCAGGCGTCCCCCTGCAGCCTGTCACTTGTGCAGCTCTGCATGGACACAATGCGCAGTGAGGTTGTCTGCCCGGGCCAGATGATGGACATCAACAAGGAGGTCTCCAGTGAGGTGAAGGCCGCGCTGAAGGAGCTGCCGAGCAATATCCGCACACGCATACTCTACTGAGCAGGGGCAGCAGGGAGTGTGGACATGGATGTGGTCAGGCTGTCTGCTGCCTGTGGAGCAAGGCGTCCGTGCTGTTTGGCATCTGGGCCGTTGAATCAAGGCTCATGACATGCCAGGGATTGATACTTGAAGTAGCACAGCTTCAGGTGTTACAAAATTGGAAGGCGTACGCGTCCTTGCTTGCATGCAGTTCGGACGAGGAGCTCGAGCCCGTCTCTCGTTGCTTGTGCCTGTCTGTGAAGCAGTGCGCGCAGCATTCCGCATCTGGTAAGGCACACTCAAGTGTCCGCAGCACACAGCAGCAATGTCACAGGCGCTTGCACGCCGCAACAGCGGAGCCCTGGCGGGTCCGTCAGTCCGCGCCCCACACACACCCATGGAGCGCACAGCCTTTGTGCAGGCGCGCTTGTAACGTCAGTGCTGGCCACACTGCAGTCTGTGTTAGAGAGGTGATGCCACATTGTGGTGACTGTGGTGCAGGCGATCATGCACAAGCGCTTTCTGCGTGACGCAGAGGCGCGCGCTCTATACTGCAGCGTGCGGCAGATTGCATCAGGTGACGCTCTCAAATGGCTGTAGTACAGCTCGGCCCTCGCTCACCTCGTTAGGCAGCTGACATAGGTCTGATTGAAACACAGACGAGGGGTACGAGGAGCTCTTGGCGGACGCCAACAGGCACCTCAAGTATTTGCACTTTGAGCTGCGGCGCATCAAGTACCTGGTGCGCAACCTGCGCCTCCTGCTCCCAGACGCTAAACCATCTTCCACGCGGCAGCACACCGCGTGTCGCTCAGCTTGCTGGCTGAACCACACTTGTGTGGCCCTTCAAGTCATCGTGTGATGCTCGCATAATGACCCCATGTGTGGCGTGGGGCACCGCAGTTGGACGGAGTCTGGTATGTGGCCCTGGTCAACACAAAGGCGGACGAGGTGGCCAAGGCGCACGGCACGCCGTACACGTTCCAGCAGCTCCACATGCTGCGGCAGATAGTGCGCACAGCGCGCACAGCAGACCCACAGGCAGACAAGTCTCTCATCCAGTCAGCTCCTGGTGCAATGTCAGGCCACGTGCAAGACTGGCAGGGCATTATGAGCTGCTCTGCATGCAAGACAACGGCCATCTTGCTCTGCCTCACATGCAGTGTGCAAAGCAAGGCTCAATGGGTTTCATCAGTACGATACTGTGTTGTAGGCGCACTCTGCAGCCCGTGCCCGGAGCCTAGACCAGATCATGCATTGCAGGCAACACATGAGGATGTGGACGGCAGAAGCAGGACTGGGTCCACCACCTGGCTTGTTCTCTGCT